>Ga0265295_1000563_pt1 | contig 73665 bp, 64 predicted proteins | sample Munlansysbiofilm_FD_192503 | JGI IMG/M metagenome (GOLD analysis project Ga0265295, IMG submission 192503) | Leachate microbial communities from a municipal landfill in Southern Ontario, Canada - Methane capture system biofilm | ecosystem: Engineered > Solid waste > Landfill > Unclassified ...
CAAGGAACAAGACGCCAATGTCGCCGTAGCGTGCGGGTTATGCCAACTTGGGGAGAAGTCACTCCCTGAAAAACGACTTAACAGAACCATGAAAGGGAAATCCGGCCATGGCTGTCACTGATTCAGGGACTAATTAATGTTTTGATGTTTTTTTGTGTGGTGTAAGTAAAGGTTGCGATCAATCTAGGACTTCAAGGAAAAAAAGATGAACAAGAACGTGATTGTTTTTGGTGGGGATGGATTTTGCGGATGGCCCACGGCCCTGTATCTCTCGGAAAACGGTTATGATGTAACGATTGTGGATAATCTTGTCCGCCGCAAAATAGACATTGAACTCGAAAGTAATTCTCTGACACCCATTCAGCCTATCAGCAAAAGGATTGCATGTTGGGAGGAAAAAACAGGAAAGAAGATACGCTTCGCTTTCATGGATATATCAGAGCATTATCACCGTGTTTTAACCTTGCTCAAGGAAGTAAAACCAATGGCGGTGGTTCATTTCGCGGAACAACGTTCCGCGCCTTATTCGATGAAATCTCCCTATCATAAGCGTTACACCGTTAACAACAACCTGAATGCGACACATAACATTTTATGCGCCATTGTCGAATCCGGTCTTGATATTCACCTGGTGCATCTAGGAACTACTGGCGTTTATGGATATGGAACGGCCGGGATGGAGATTCCCGAAGGGTATTTACAAGTCAAGGTGGATGTGGATGGCAAGGAAACGGAACTTGAAATCATGTACCCGGCGCATCCGGGGAGCATTTACCACACTACTAAGACGCAGGACGCCCTGTTTTTTTATTTTTATAATAAAAACGATAAGGTGAGGATAACTGATTTGCATCAGGGAGTTGTCTGGGGGACCAATACCGAGGAAACCCTGCTGGATGAGCGATTGATCAATCGCTTTGATTACGATGGCGATTACGGCACAGTTCTCAACCGTTTCCTGATGCAGGCGACGGTTGGTCATCCCTTGACGATTCACGGCACGGGCGGGCAGACGCGGGCGTTTATCCATATCAGGGATACCGTGAAGTGCATCAGGATTGCACTGGAAAATCCGCCGGAAAAGCATCATCGTGTCAAAATATTTAATCAAACGACGGAATGCCATAATATCAGGACGCTCGCCGAGAAAGTGTCTACCATGACCGGAGCGCAGATCCGGTATTATAAAAACCCGAGGATTGAAGACGCGGAAAACGAATTGAGGTTCTGCAATGGCAGCTTTCTGCGTCTGGGATTGAATCCTATAACCCTTGATACCGGATTGATGACAGAAGTCATGGATATAGCCACGAAATACAAAGAAAGGTGCGATCTTGCCAAAGTTATATGCACATCGACCTGGCGATCTGACATGCCAGTTGACCGGGAAGGATCAATCTCTCCAATAAGCTAATAAGCCCTGATAACACTGGCTGATTGTTTGAAGAAAGTTAACGATAACAGATCCCCTGAAGAGTACACGAAATGTCCAAGTTACAGATTGTGGCTTTATTAATGGCCATTGGATTTATCCTTGTTGGTTGCCGTGCCCTTCGCAGAGAGAATGAAGAATTATTTATTCCCTGGAGTACGCTTTTTACCGGAATAATCGTTGGTATAATCGCTCTGTTCCCCAATGTTGCATACATACTGAGCGACATTCTTGCCCTCGGCAAGTTTACGGGCAGCCGTTTGCTGGCTCTGTTAATGTTTGGGTTATTTATATTATGGATTTTTGCCATCGTCACACTCAACAGATTAACGAAATTGAACAGGCAATTTGACAGGTATATCAGGAATCAGGTGACAAATGAATTTATAGCGCGCAATACCCTCAACCTCACGGGTTCGATACTTTGTATCATTCCAGCGCTGAATGAAGAATTGAACCTGAAATCCGTTTTGCCCAGATTCCCGAAAGAAGCCAATGACGTTCCAATACATGTTCTTGTAGTGGATGACGGCAGTACGGACGGCACCGCGGCCGTTGTCCGGGACGCGGGTTGCATGCTGGCGCATGTCCCGGTGAATAGAGGCGGAGGGGCGGCCTTGCGCACCGGTTTTGACATCGCGATGGCGTCCGGCGCGTCCGTGGTGGTCACTATCGACGCCGATGGCCAAAACGACCCGGAAGCCGTCCCCGATTTGACGCAACCCATTATAGAAAATCAAGCTGATGTCATCATCGGTTCGCGCAGATTGGGACAGCACGAAATCACCCATTGGTGGCGACACCTCGGCGTCGTCTTGTTCAGTTGGCTGATCAATCTCCTCATGGGCACCAAGATAACAGATTGTTCCAGCGGCTACCGGGCCATCCGGACTGAATCTCTTAAACATTTGCGCCTTTTTCAGGATCAATACCACACATCGGAATTTCTCATTTTATCGGCAAAGAAAAAATTGAGAATTGACGAAAGGCCGATTGTTTTCAGACGGAGAATCAGTGGAAAAAGCAAGAAGGGCAATGAGTTGCTTTACGGCTTCCGCTTTCTTTACGTACTCACCAAAACCTGGCTGCGCGGAAGATAATCCGAATGCCGCCTGGAAAAAGCATGCCTGGACTTTTTCCGGCCCTGCCGGGACCGGGAATGCGCGCCGCGAGCGTCGTCTCCGTGCGTCCTGCGCATGTCCGCTCGATATAGGACGTGGCCGGGATGCGGAATTTTCGCGGCATGCCGCGAGGGATAAGGTCGGCAAGTCTCATGAAAAAACCCGCCGTCCGCCGTATTCTGCATCTCACGGGCCGCGTGCTTGCCCTAGCGGGTATCGTTTTTGTTGTCTTTCGTCTGCGCCTGTACTGGTCGGAAATCGATTTGGCGCGGATTGCCTTGCCGGAACGCCTGTTCATCGCTGTCCTGTCCATGGTCTCAAGCCTTTCCGTATTGCTGCTTGCCCTGATATGGAGGCATATTTTGCAGGCTTTGCAGGCATCAATTTTTTGTTGCTGGACCGTTAAGACCTATTGCGTGGCACAGTTGGCAAAATATCTGCCTGGCAACGTCTTTCATTACGCCGCGCGGCAAGCCACTGGGATGGCGGCGAATATTTCCGCCGCTACACTAGCGAAATCCTTTGCTTGGGAAATAGCTGTTTCAATCGCGGCGGGTCTGAATTTTGGCGTATTGGCCTTACCCCTGCTCTTTTCGCAATGCGCCCCTTGGATGAGCGTTTTGTTGTTCATGCTCGTCGCTGGTTGCGCCTTTTTATGCCTGCAACACATCGCCAACAAGCAGATGGCAGCAGCTTTTCTGTTACAACTCTGCTTTCTTCTCATCATGGGCGGCATATTTGCATCCTTGTTGTATCTGGTCAGTGAGGCACCTTTTCCCCATTCTCTATGGCCGTCCCTCATAGGCGCTTATATTATTGCCTGGCTCATCGGCATGATGACTCCCGGAGCATCCGGAGGTATTGGCGTGCGGGAAGCGGTCGCGCTTTTTTTACTGAAAGGCCTTGTCCCGGAAAGCACCTTGCTTTTGGCCGTGGTCTTGGCGCGTATGGTCAGTGTCGTGGGCGATGTTTTCGCGTTTCTGATCGGCCACGGCTTTGCTCTCTTCTCGAAAAAAGATATCAAGTCCGTGCCTCCACCCCTTTAAATTTTGCGGGAGCCTACGCATGGCGGAATGTACAGCAGCGACCACGCATCGACAAAAACGCATTATCAGGGCTGAAATGGGAAAAAATTTCAACTGGACATCCTTCGAACTCAGTGACTTTGGCTTCGGAATCGTTGCCCTCTTCGCCGGAACCGCCGTTTTTCTTCTCAGCGTTTCGTATTCCACAGGACCTGCCTACCTGCAGGATGAAATCGGCTATCTTGCCAAAGCGGCATTTTTGGCAGGCAGAAGCGTCGATGGTTCCAGCAGCTATCATGGCGGCATCGCTTTTCTTATCATGCCCTCTTTCCTGCTGTTCGATGATCCGGCATGGATATGGCGGGCAATTCTCTTTATCAACTCCCTGGTATGCGCGGGCATAATCTTCCTCCTGTCCAAAATGGTCCGGGACTATGCCGCCTCAACGGATGCGCGCACCCGGTTCGGAGCCTTCGTGCTTTGCCTTGTTTACCCTTCCATGTGGGTCATGGCAGGGTATATATTCACAAACGTATATCTCATCTTTTTCTTTCTGCTTGCCATTCATCTGAACCGGCAGGGGCAATCTTATGGGATGGCAGGCAATGTCGGCCAATCCTTGGCAATCGGATTCACGTATTGGATACATCCGACAGGCTTGGCCATCTGCGCGGCCTCGGCTGTTTCACGTGTGCTTTTCCACATCAGATGTCCGAAAGAAATTAGCCGTGCGAACCTTGCAATCCATATCGCAGTCATTGTGCTCATGGTGCTGAGCTACAAGGGTATACATAGTTATATGAATTGGGCCATGACACCGGAAGGCATGCAGCCCTTGTCTCATTACGGCGCTCAAATTTCCCGAATAAAAATTTTAACCCCTGATGGGATCCTCGAAATCGCGCGAACGTTTCTGGGGCATGTTTCCTATCTGGTGATCTCCACGCTCGGCTTGGGCGTATTTGGACTTATATACTTGGCCATGCAAGCGGGCCAGTCCTTGCGAGACCGATTGCATGGGCTCGCTGGTGATAACGGCCTGTTTATTCTGCTTTCCACGCTGGGGTTGCTTGTCATGGGCGCGATATCACTATCTAACCAAAATAATATTAGCACCATAGTCCATGGACGCTATCAGGAAATAGCATATCTGCCTTTGCTGCTGACAGGTTATATATTTCAATCAAAAGCTTCGCGAACGACAAGAACGAATATATATTGGCTCATTACGTTTTTCCTCCTGCTGGCATTGGTTTTTATTGGAATCGCATACGGTTCGATTCATAGTATTAATAATCTTGTCAACACGATCGGGTTGTATCCTCAATATTTTTTGAGTAATCTAGGGCTGAATATGTGGCTTGTTGTCGGTCTGGCAACTATTCTGGCTCTTCAATTTTTGGGGAGATGGATATTTATTCCGGTTCTTTGTATCTTGTCCATGATTGCCATTAAAAATCAGATTACCTGGCATCAAAACATATTGATGGGATATAGTAACCCGAATCCGGTATATTCATTCATATCGGATAACCTGAACAAGGGGGCATGTGTTGCTTTTGATTTGTATAGTGCAAAACAAAGAAGTTTGTTCGATAGGGAGCGTTTTGACATATTAAAATTTTATTTATTTAACTACAATTACAAAAGAATGGTGTTCGATTCCTGGAAAGCAGATTGTGATGGTCCCTTTTTAACCTTCACTCCCGAAAAGTATGTTCGAAATGGTGGGCCCGCAGAGGTCATTGCAAAAGATATACGGTCGGGGCTTTTCGTGCTCTCTAAGCCTGAATATCTCGATGAATACAAGAAGCTGAAGTACGATGGTTTGTATAGCTATAAAGAGGGAAACATCGAATGCCTGCTGGCAGGATGTTTTGCATTCAAGGCTGCCGACTTAACCGCGTATACACAGATCGGCATTCTGAACGGGGAAAGGATTGTTGCACGCGAGCCTAGCCAGAGCGGTTATCTGTTTTATGGGCCGTATTATCCGCTTCGCAAAGGGGCTTTTCAAGTCGAACTGGAAATCGATGTCTTTTCACGCGGCGCATATGAGTTGGACGTAGTTAGCGATGGGGGCAAGAAGATACATGCGAGAGCCGATCTTTCTCCAAAACAATGCGCGGAAGGAGATGTTTTTGTCCTGCCTTTTGCGGTGGCCGAGGATGCTTCTAATTTGGAGGTTCGGATGAGGACGATATCCAGTGGAGACATGGCCGTCAAAGGGTATCGTGTTATTTTCCGGCCGGAAAACTCGGAAAACGAACCACGATGCATTAACCAATCGAAATGATGGTCGCCCCGGAAGCTGGCATTTTAACTGATACCGGCGCGAGGTTGATCTCTGTTCGGAGGCACAATTTTCTGTGATGTTGTTTGGGTTTTATTTATTTCAAATCAAGGGATGAAAATGATGCAATCAGCAGTTATTACCGGCATTACCGGCCAAGACGGCGCCTATCTGACGCAGCTTTTACTTGAAAAAGGGTATGTTGTCTATGGCGCCTATCGCCGGACCAGTTCGGTCAATTTCTGGCGTGTCGAAGAACTTGATGTGCACCGTCACCCTGATTTTCACCTGATCGAATTCGACTTGACCGACCTCTCGTCCTGCATCCGCATGTTGCAGAAAAGTGGGGCGAACGAAGTCTATAACCTGGCGGCACAGAGTTTTGTCAGCGTGTCATTCGACCAGCCCATCACCACTGGAGATATTACCGGCATCGGTGCCCTCCGCCTGCTGGAGGCTATTCGCATCGTCAATCCCAACATCCGTTTTTATCAGGCCAGCACCTCGGAAATGTTCGGCAAGGTAGCGGCGATTCCCCAGGATGAAACGACACCCTTTCACCCGCGCAGCCCGTATGGCGTGGCCAAACTCTATGCGCATTGGATTACGGTCAATTACAGGGAAAGTTACAATATTTTCGCCAGCAGCGGCATCCTGTTCAACCACGAATCACCCTTGCGGGGTTTGGAGTTCGTCACCCGCAAAATCACCGATGCCGTAGCCAAGATCAAGCTCGGCAAACTGGATGTCCTGGAACTTGGCAACATGAATGCCAAGCGCGATTGGGGCTTTGCCAAGGAATACGTCGAAGGGATGTGGCGGATGCTCCAGGCACCCGAACCGGACACCTATGTGCTCGCCACAGGCCGGACGGAAACGGTCCGGGATTTCGTGACCATGGCCTTCAGGGCGGTGGGTATCGAGATCGCCTTCAAGGGGCAGGGTGAGGAGGAAGTCGGAATCGATACGGCAACGGATCGGACGGTGGTGCGGGTGAATCCGAAGTTCTACCGGCCCGCGGAGGTGGAACTGCTGATCGGCGATCCGGCCAAGGCCAGGGAACGGCTGGGCTGGTCCCCCAAAACAACCCTGGAGGAGCTTTGCGCCATGATGGTCGAGGCGGATGTGCGGCGCAATGAGCGCGGGTTTTTATTCTGATATGCCACGCGCACTGATTACCGGCATCCAGGGCTTTACCGGCAAGTACCTGGCCCTTGCCCTCGAAAGAGCCGGCTATGAGGTCTACGGCATCGCCTGCGATCCTCCTCAGGCGGAGAAGCGGCTGCTCCAGGCGGATTTATGCGACCGCGAACAGATGCGCGCGGCGGTGGAGTCCGTGCAGCCGGATGTGGTGGCGCATCTGGCGGCTATCTCTTTTGTGGCCCATGGTGACGCCGAGGCCATATACAGGGTCAATATCGTCGGAACGCGCAATCTGCTGGAAGCCCTGGCCGCCTTGCCGAAACCGCCTGCCGCCGTCCTGCTGGCCAGCAGCGCCAATATTTACGGCAATGCCCCGGTCGAGCTGATCGACGAGTCGGTTTTGCCCGTGCCTGCCAACGACTACGCAGTGAGCAAACTGGCCATGGAGTACATGGCGCGCCTGTGGATGGACCGGTTGCCCATCGTGATTGCCCGGCCGTTCAATTACACCGGCGTCGGTCAGGCGCCGCACTTTCTCCTGCCGAAGATCGTCTCCCACTTTCAGCGGCAGGCCAGGGTGATCGAACTCGGCAACATCGATGTCGAACGCGATTTCTCGGATGTTCGCACCGTGGCCGAGGTATATACCGCCCTGCTGCGGCAGGCGCCGGCCGGCGAAGTGTTCAATGTCTGCTCCGGGCAGGTGTATTCCCTGAAGCAACTGTTGGCGATCATGGCGGACATTGCCGGCTATGAGATAGAGGTCCGGGTAAATCCGGCTTTTGTTCGCGCCAACGAGGTGAAACGCCTGCAGGGGGACGACGGCAAGCTGCGGCGGGCGATCGGCGAATTCCCGGCGATCCCGCTCCGGGAAACGCTACGCTGGATGTATACGCATGTCTGACGCGCCGCTTCGAATCGGCATCAATGCGACGGCCCTGCTGTCACCGCGCACGGGCATCGGCCAGTACATCTATCATCTTGGCCGACAACTCCTGAAGAACGACGAAGTCGATCCGTATTTCTTTTACGCAAACTACTGGCGCCGGACGCTCCGCAGCGAACCCATGCCCCATATTTCAGCAATCAAGGACCATATCAAGCGGTTTGTACCGCAACCGTATGTCATCTTTCGTTTCCTCATGCAGATACGATTCACGACAGGCCTGTTGGGGCATCCAGTCGATCTTTACCATGAGCCGAATTACCTCGCTTTCAGGTTCTCTAGGCCGTCGGTGGTGACCGTCCACGATGCTTCCTGGGTTCGTCATCCGGAAACCCATCCCACTGAGCGTCTCGACGCCATCAGCCGGTATCTGCAACGATCCCTCGACGGGGCTTCAGCGATTCTGACCGATTCCGAATTCGTCAAAAACGAGATCATCGAGTTGTTCGGTGTGCCGCCGGAGAAAGTCTTTCCCGTGCTGCTGGGAGTTTCTCCCGATTTTTATCCCCGGCAGTCCGAGGAGTGCCGGGACTTTTTTGCAGAACAGGAACTGACTTTCGGCAACTATGTTCTGTCGGTGAGCACCCTGGAGCCGAGAAAAAATATTTCGAGGCTCATCGATGCCTATTCGCTGCTGCCATCAGAACTCCAGCGCCGTTTCCCGCTCGTGCTGGTCGGGATGCGCGGCTGGCTGACCAGTGGCTTGGAGGCGCGCATGAAACCGCTGGTGGAACGCGGAGTGGTCAAACCCCTGGGGTATGTGCATGATGTCGCCATGCCGTTGATTTACAGCGGGGCGGCAGCCTTTGTTTTTCCTTCGCTGTATGAAGGATTCGGTTTGCCGGTGCTGGAAGCGATGGCCTGCGGCGTACCGGTCATTTCTTCCTCGACGAGTTCCCTGCCGGAAGTGGTCGGCGATGCCGGCATACTTGTCGATCCTCTCGATGTCGAGGCCATGTCGGCATCGTTGCACCGGATTCTCGAGGACCGCATCGAGGCAGCAGAGCTTTCACGCCAGGGCATACAGCGGGCTGCCGGATTTTCCTGGGAAAGGACGGCCGCCGAGACGGTCGGCGTCTACCGGCGTGTTCTTGCCACGTGACCATCGGGCGATTGAATGGAAGAACATGGTATGCTCAGGCGCCTTCTTGGCGCGCAGTGGCTGGCAATCGGCTTTGTCGGCGGGGTGTCGTTTGTCCTCAGCGTGTTCATTGCCCGGCGTTTCGGCCCAGAAACCTTTGGCGTCTATGCCCAGGCGATTTCTCTCGGCAGCCTGTTGATGATTCTTGTCGACGGCGGTTTCGGCAAACTTCTGCTCCGCGAGACCGCCCGCGCATCTTCGAAACTGGAGCAATACAGCGAAGAACTGCACGGATTTGCGTACGGCCATGCCTGCATGGCCATCGTGCTGCTGGCGTTTCTGGCGATGGTCAATCCGCTCTCCTTGCACCGTCCGACCTTGCTGGCCACGGTGGGTGCTTTTGGGGTGATTGTGCTCGGACAGTTTTCGCTCGCCATTCTGCGTGGTCAAGGCCGTCTGGTGCGCGATGCCGCCTGGCAGGTGAGCAGTCGCGCGATAACAGCCGCAACCATGGCGCTTGCCCTGTGGGCTGGGGCCGATGCTCCATGGGAAGTGCTGGCCGCCCAATTCCTGGGCGCTTTCCTGTTTTTAGTGCTGATCATGCACAAGGGATGGGTCAGGCCCGACTTCCGGATTCCGAAAAGCGTTTACGCGGTTGCAGTGCCCCTGATCTGGCTCGATCTGGCCACGGTGGTCTATTTTCGGTCAGATATGCTCCTATGCGAGTTGATGGAGGTGCCGAATGCCGATGTCGGCGCCTATGGCGTGGCATTTCGTCTGGTTGAGGCCTTCTTGCTGCTGGCTTCACCGGTGGGGCTCATGTTGTTCCGCCGTTTTCGGCTGGATACGGAAGCTCCGGTTCGGGCAACCGTGATGGGCATCGCTCGCCTCACCCTGCTGGCCGGGGGGATCGGCCTGCTGATTTTCGCGGTGGCCCTGCCCACGGCGGATGTATTTTTCCCGCTGTTTTTCGGTGAACGCTTTGCGTTTTCCGGCACCTTGTTCAAGGTGCTCTGTTTCATGCTGGTGTTTGCCTTGGCCAACGGAGTACTGGGGCAGGGGGTCTTTGCCTTGGGGCTTGACCGTCGGTATGTATGGACAGCCACCGCAGCGGCTGTGTTCAATGTTGGCGGCAACCTGTTGTTGATGCCCCTCTACGGCGTCTGGGCAGCGGTATGGATGTCCGTGATCACGGAGGTGGTGGTGAGTATCGGCTTGGCCGCGGCGCTGTTTCAGGCCTGGAAGAATATCTCCCTGATGCGGCGGAGTGGCAGTGCGGTATGAATCCCTCCGCGTTGCACGTCTACCGAACCTATTTTCCGGACCCGCCGGGCGGCATGCAGGAGGCCATCCGGCAGGTCTGCCTGGCGACGAAGGCGCAAGGGATCGCGAATACGATCTACACGCTTTCCCCGTATCCGAACCCACCGGTGATCGAGCGCCCGGAAGGGCGAATCGTGCGTTCCCGGTCCTGGGCAGCCCCGGCATCATGCGACTTGGGTGGCCCCGATGCCCTGACCACTTTCCGCCACTTGGCTGCCCAAGCCGACCTCCTCCATTTTTTCCATCCCTGGCCGTTTGCCGATGTCCTGCGCCTCCTGGCCGGCCGCAAGACGCCGGCGGTGCTGACCTATGTCTCCGATGTGGTTCGGCAGCGCTGGCTGGGGCGGGTCTATGCACCGTTGATGTGGCAAACGCTGCGTGCCATGCGCGTCATCGTCGCCAACTGCCCGGCCTATGCGCAGACCAGTCCCGTGCTTTCCGATCCTGCCATCCGGGACAAGGTGCGGATCGTTCCGCTCGGGATCGTGGAGGAATCCTACCCGGCGGAAGGGGATGCAACTATCTTTTCCCGTCTGGGCCTGGCAGCGGATGAGCCGTTCTTTCTTTTTATCGGCGTTCTTCGTTATTACAAGGGATTGCATACCCTGATCGAGGCCGCCCGGCAGGTCAGGGCGCTCGTCGTCATTGCCGGATCGGGACCGGAAGGGGAAAAGCTGCGCTCTTTCGCCAGAGACAAGGCCGCAGACAATGTGCTCTTTGCCGGGCAGGTCACGGATGCGGAGAAGGTCGCCTTGATTAAGCGCTGCCAGGCGATGGTGTTGCCGTCGCACCTGCGGTCAGAGGCCTACGGCATGGTGCTGGTCGAGGCTGCCATTTTCGGCCGGCCGCTGATTTCGTGCGAGATCGGCACAGGGACTTCGTTCGTGAACGCGCACGAGGAATCCGGCTACGTTGTTCCGCCGGAACACCCGGCCGCGCTGGCCGAGGCGATGAATGCGCTGCTGCGCGATGCCGCTCTCGCCGAATCCTTGGGCCGCGGTGCGCGGGCACGCTACGAACAGCTGTTTTCCGGGCCGGCCCTGGGGCGGGCCTATGCCGATCTCTTCCGCGAGGTGGCTGGGTGCAATTGATTTCCGGAGCGAGCGGATTTATCGGCGGCCGGCTGCTGCGGGAACTGGAGCAACGTGCCGTGTCGTGCGTGGCCTTGAGCAGGCGGCCGATTCCGGGAAGAAAGACCAGCGCCGCGCCGCTGGATGATCGAGCTGCGTTGCGTGCGGCCTGCCAAGGAACGGCAACGGTCTTCCACTGCGCCGGCCATGCCCATGCCTTTGCCGCTTTGTCGCACAGCGATGCCGAGCGGCATTGGCGGGTCAATTTCGAGGGCACGCGCAACCTGGCCGAAGCGGCCGGACAGGCCGGAGTGCGGCGGTTTGTTTTTTTATCCAGCGTCAAGGCCATGGCCGAACCAGGGGATGTGTGCGTTGACGAAGGTTTTCCGGGAGAACCGGAAACCGCCTATGGACAATCCAAGCGGGCGGCGGAGGAGGCGGTGCTGGAGGCCGGCAAACGCTACGGCATGCATGTGGTCAACCTGCGCTTGGCCATGGTCTACGGTCCAGGCGGCCGCGGCAATCTCGAACGCATGGGGCGGCTGGTGCGCCGGGGCTGGTTCCCGCCTTTGCCCGAGACCGGCAATCGTCGTTCGCTGGTCCATGTCGACGACGTGATCGCCGCCATGCTGCTGGTCGCCGATGACGATCGGGCCAATGGCCGGACCTATATCGTGACGGGATCGGAGGCGCCGTCCGGTCGGCAGTTGTACGATGCCCTGCGCGATGCCCTGGGACTGCCGCCCTGCCGCTGGAGCGTCCCCGAAGCCGTCTTGCGCGGTGCGGCCCGCTGCGGCGACGGCCTCGAAATGCTGTGCCGGCGGCGTGTGCCGCTCGACAGCGAGGCAATGGCCCGGCTGCTTGGTTCGTCCTGGTATTCTTCGGCGCGGATCGCGCGGGAATTGGGCTGGCAGGCGAAGGTTGCCCTGCACGAGGGCCTGCGGGAGATGTTCGGGTGCTGAAGCGCTGTTTTGATTTGATTCTGGCAGTGATCGCCCTCGTTGTCCTGGCTGTCCCCATGCTGGTGATCGCCCTGCTGGTGCGGCTGACCTCCCCCGGCCCGGTCCTCTACTGGTCAGACCGGGTGGGGCGAAACAACGTCCTGTTCAGCATGCCCAAGTTTCGCAGTATGCGCGTGGATACCCCGGCGGTCGCTACCCATCTCCTCGATGAGCCGGTGCGCTACCTGACGCCGATCGGCCCCTTTCTCCGCACCACCAGCCTGGACGAACTGCCGCAGCTCTGGAGCGTGCTGGCGGGCGATATGAGTTTCGTCGGGCCGCGGCCGGCACTGTTCAACCAGGACGATCTCATCGCCCTGCGCACCGCGCGCGGGGTGCATGCGCTCATCCCCGGCGTGACCGGCTGGGCGCAGATCAACGGCCGCGACGAACTCCCCATTCCGGAAAAGGTCAAACTGGACGTGGAGTACCTGCAACGGCGATCTTTCCGGTTCGACTTCTTCATCCTCTGGCTGACCCTGGTCCGGGTCTGCCGCCGCGACGGGGTTACCCACTGATTCCAGCCCTTACCAACTCGCTCCTGGCCGCTTCCAGAATCATGACCGGGTATTCTCCCAGCACAATGGACCCGTATCCGGTGGCGATTCATAACAGTACCGCCTGGTTTTTCTGCCGCTGGTGGCTACATGCAGAAAGAGCCCCCTTGCCGTCGGCGAGTTTGTAGGGTTTTATCCCGGCATCGGCGTTTCGACTTCTAATGCCGTCAACATGGGGCGTTATCTCAAAAATCGGGTACTTCTCAACCGGGTGTTCGATTGCCGCTTGTCCGTACCCGGTTTTATACCCGGCTGTCAATGGATCAAAAAGGACAACGCTGGACAAACAAAAACAAGAAACCCCGCGAACTCTAGGAATTCACGGGGTCAATGGATGCCAGCGGACTGTGCTGGACTTTAATTTGGTGCCGAAGGCGAGACTCGAACTCGCACGACCGTGGGCCGCTACCCCCTCAAGATAGTGTGTCTACCAATTCCACCACTTCGGCGATATGTTCGTTATTTCTTTGCCGGCTGCCTCCCTGCTTCTGCCGGCGCTTCACTCGTCGCCGGCGGGCCGGCTGGCAGTGGCACGGTGAGCGGCGCCTGCTGTGCCGGCACCTGCTCTTCCTGCACCTTCAGATCCTTCATGACCGAACCCGAGCTTTTGTGGGCGGAAAGATAGGCCAGGGTGACCGACGTCCCCATGAAGACGATCGCGGCAAGAGTGGTGATTTTATTCAGCAGCGGCATGGGACCCTCGGTCCCGAACAGCGACTGGCTCGATCCGCCGAAGGTCGCGCCAATGTCCGCTCCCTTGCCGTGCTGCAACAGGACGATGCAGATCAGAAACAGGCAGACAATGGTATGGATAACGATCAGTAAGGTTGTCATCGAAAACGGACGATCCGGTCAAATGATTCGGCTTGCAAAGCCGCGCCGCCGACAAGCGCCCCGTCAATATCCGGTTGCGCCATCAGGCTGTCAATATTCTCAGGCTTAACCGAGCCACCATACAGTATTCGTGTGGCCTCGGCAACGTTTTTCTCGTATTTCCCCGCAAGGAACCGCCGCACGACACCATGAACCTCCTGGGCCTGCTCCTTGGTTGCGGTCTTGCCGGTGCCGATGGCCCAGACCGGTTCGTAGGCAAGCACGACCCGTTGCATCTGCTCGCTGGACACCCCGTGCAATCCCTGCCGCAACTGCTCTTCCAGCACGGCAAAAGTACGGCCGGCCTCCCGTTCTTCCAGGGTTTCGCCCACGCACAGCACGGGATCGATGTCGCCGGCCAGGGCGCCAAGCAGCCGGCGGTTGATCATGGCGTCGCTCTCGCCGAAAATCTGCCGCCGCTCGGAATGGCCGACGATGGTCAGACCGACGCCGATATCCGTCAGCATGGCCGGGGAAATCTCACCGGTAAAGGCGCCTTCCTTTTCCCAGGCGACATTTTGCGCGGCGACCAGCAGGGGCGTGCCCCTGACCGCTTCGCAGACTGGGGCCAAGGCGGTGAAGGCCGGGGCCACCATGACGTCGCGGTCCGGGCAGGCGCCGCAGGTTTCGGCCACGGCGCGCGCAAGCCGCACGGCCTCGGCGAGGGTCAGGTGCATCTTCCAATTGCCGGCGATCAGAGGGCGTCTGTTCATGGCAACCTCCTGTTCAAAAGGTAATCGCGGGGGACATCCGGGCGGGCCTCGGGGTATTCGGCCTTATTCCAGGGCCTTGATACCTGGCAGCACCTTGCCTTCCATCAGTTCGAGGAAGGCGCCGCCGCCCGTGGACATGTAGGAAATATTGGCGGCCTCGCCGGACAGGGTGATGGCGGCGTTGGAGTCGCCGCCGCCGGTGACGCTCAAGGCGTGCGAGGCGGCCACGGTATGGGCCAGGGCCATGGTGCCGCGGGCAAAGGGGGCCATCTCGAAGGCGCCCATGGGGCCGTTCCAGACGATGGTCCTGGCGTCGGCCAGAACCTCGTTGAAGCAGATGACCGAGGCCGGGCCGATGTCCAGCGCCATCCAGTTGTCCGGGATATCCTGGATGGTCACCTGCTTGCAGACCGCATCCGGGGCAAAGCGGTCGGCGGCGATCACATCCACCGGCAGATAGATTTTTATGCCGCGCTCTCTGGCGCGGTTGAGCAGTTCGGCCGCGGTGTCGAGCAAGTCGTCCTCGACCTTGGAGGCGCCCACGCCATAGCCCTGGCTCTTGAGGAAGGTGTTGGCCATGGCACCGCCGATGATCATCCTGTCGACCCGCTCCAGCATGTTGCGCAGGGCTTCGAGCTTGCCCGAGACCTTGGCGCCGCCGACAATGGCCACCAGCGGCCGCTGCGGGTTGTCGATGGAACGGTGAAAGTACTCCATCTCCTGCTGAAGGAGAAAACCGGCCGCCTTTTCCTTGACGTGCTCGGTGACCCCGACCACCGAGGCGTGGGCGCGGTGGGAGGCGGCAAAGGCGTCGTTGACGTAGACATCGGCCAGCGCGGCCAACTGGCGGGAGAATTCGGGATCGTTCTTCTCCTCCTGGGGATGGAAGCGCAGGTTCTCCAGCATGAGGATCTCGCCGTCGTTGAGCGCCCCGGCCGCTTCCACCGCCGCCGGACCGATGCAGTCGGCTGCCAGCGGCACCGCCTGCCCCAGGAGGCGGGTCAGATGCGCCGCCACCGGCGCCAGCGAGTATTTCTCCACCCGCTGGCCCTTCGGCCGGCCCATGTGGGTGCAGACGATCACCCGCGCCTTGTGCTCCAGCAGATACCGCAGCGTCGGCAGGACGGTGCGGATGCGCAGATCGTCGGTGATCTCGCCGGCCTCGTTCATGGGCACATTAAAATCGACCCGCACCAGCACTCTCTTGCCCGCCAGGTCCATATCCCGCAATGTCTTCATCCGTGTTCCTCCCGCGCCGGCTGCATGTCCCTGGTCAGGAGCAGGGCGTCTTCGACCGGCTGACTGTAATAGTGTTTGCGCCTGCCCGTTTGCACGAAACCGGCCCGGGCATACAACTGCCGGGCCGCCTCGTTCGACGCCCGGACCTCAAGAAAACAGGTGGTGCACCCCTGTGCGGCCAATCCGGCCAGGGCCTGATCCAGCAGGGCTGTCGCCACCCGCCGGCGCCGCCACTCAGGGGCGACAACCAAGTGCAGGAGTTCGCACTCCGGCAGGCAGGTCCGGAAAAAGGCGTATCCGCCCAGCGTGCCGCCGCATATCGCCACCAGGGCGAAGCCATTGGCCGCCTCGATCTCCGCCCGCACCTGCGCCGCACTCCAGGGCGCGGGCATGGCCCGCCGTTCGATCTCTTCGACCTGGGGCAGATCCGCAGGGAGCAGCGGCCGGACGATCACACCATCCGTTCGGCCACCGAAACGGTCAGCTCGGCGAGCATGTTGGTGTAGCTGCCCAGTTCGTTGTCGTACCAGCCGTAAATCACGGCCTGGGTTAGCGGCACCTCGAGGATAGGCGGGGTGTCGCCCGTTTCGCCTTTGAAGTTCTTCAGGTTCTGCAGATTGACCCGGATGGTGGCCGTGCGGGTGTGGATTTCGGTGGACTCGATCACCACCGCCGCCCTGGGCATGCCGATGATGTCGGACGACACGTTTTGCTCCTTGGAAAAGACCAGATAGGGGCTGGTCTTGGCGTACTCCTCGTAGATCGAGTTGAGCAGGCCGCGCTTGATCGGGTTGTCGAGCTCATCCTGGAGGTTGAGGACCAGGACGATGAGCGAGCCGGTCGAGGTCGGGATGCGCACCGATTCGGCGATGAAGCCGATGGACTTCATCTCCGGGATGACCAGGCCCAGGGCCTTGGCCGCGCCAGTGGTGGTCAGGATGATATTGTTGAGGATCGACCGGTTCTTGCGCAGATCCGAGGCGCCGGCGGCGGGCAGGCGATCCAGCACCTCCTGGGAGCCGGTGGCCGCGTGCACCGTGACCATGGAGGCGGACAGCATCCGGCTGGCACCGAAGTGGTCAAGCAGCGGCTTGATCATGTAGGACAGGCAGGTGGTGGTGCAGGAGGCGGCGGAGATGATGTTGTGCCGGGCCGGATCGTAATCGTCATCATTAATGCCCATGACCGTGGTTATCGCGTCCTCGGGCATCTCCAGTCCCTTGGCCTGGATCTTGAACGGGGCCGAAACCATGACTTTTTCCGCGCCGGCCAGGAGGTGGCCGCGCGCCGAACCCCTGCCCTCGTTGGGATCGGCGGTGGGGTCCTTGAAGGCGCCGGTGGAATCGACCACCAGCCGCACCTGATTGGCCTTCCATTCGATGTCCTTGGGATTGCGCGCCTTGCGCAGAAAGGTCACCGGCACGCCGTTGATGGTCATCGTGCCCTTTTCCTCGTCGAGGTTCTCGATCACCCGGCCGCCCTTGAAACCATGGAGATACATGCTGAGTCGCCCATAGGTGGAGTCCTTTTCGATGGCCGCGGCGATGTCCTCAAGTCCTCCGCCGACATTCCGGCCGAGGTTGACGACGATTTCCGAGAAATACTGCCGGGAGACCTGGTTCCACAAGGTCAGCTTGCCGATTCGTCCAAGACCATTGAGCCCGAGTTTCATAAGGGATGCTCCTTTGCAGTTGGATTATGGGTGAGAACTTGTTATATGCCGGAAAGATACGACCTTGCGGCTCCGATCCGTCAGGTTGGCAAGCGTGCCGCTTTCCCCATGCATCGAAAAAAGAAAAGGCCGAGGCGCTGCCCGGCGGCTTTCGCCCACGTCCACCGCACCCCTGCCGATTGTTTCTCGATAACACATTTTCGTCTGAAAAAATACATGATTTGCGCAAGAAATACCAGCCTCGCGCCCCGGTCGGCCGTGTTTTTCCGGGACTGAAATCGCCATGCTCCTGCCGACCGACTGCCAGACCGGCATCCTGCTGCGCCGGTACAAACGGTTTCTCGCCGACGTCCGCTTGGCCGATGGGCAATCCCTGACCGTGCACTGCCCCAACTCGGGCTCCATGCGCGGCTGCTCGACGCCGGGCAGCCCGGTGCTGATCAGCAAATCGGACAATCTTCGCCGCAAGTACCCGTGGACCCTGGAGATGGTCCGGGAACAGGGGGTATGGATCGGCGTCCACACCGGCCGGACCAATTATCTCATCCGGGAGGCCCTGGAAAACGGCGTGATCGGCGATTTCGGCCCGCTGCGCTCGATCGTCCCGGAAGTAACGGTCTCCGCCGGTAGCCGGCTGGATTTCCGCCTCGAAACCGAGAGCGGCGGCACGGTCTATCTGGAAGTGAAGAACTGTTCCCTGGCCGAAAACGGGGTGGCCCTGTTTCCCGATGCGGTCACTGCCCGCGGCACCAAGCACCTGCACGAACTGGTGCGGCTGGCAGCGGCCGGATACGGCGCGGCGGTGATCTTTTGCGTCCAGCGGCACGATGCCGACCGGTTCGCACCGGCGGCCCGCATCGATCCGGTGTACGCCGAAACCGTAGCCTGGGCGGCCGGCCGGGGCGTCCGCTTTCTCGCCTACCGGGCGGAGGTCTGCCCGCAGGCCATCACGGTGCGCGAAAAAATACCCTTTTGCCTGTCAGAATATTCGAGGGATTGCGTATGAACGAACAGCAAGCGGTGGTCCTGCTCAGCGGCGGCCTCGATTCGACCACGGTCCTGGCCATTGCTCGTTCCCAGGGATTCGCCTGCAACTGCCTCAGCTTCCGGTACGGCCAGCGCCAGTCCATCGAGTTGGACCGGGCCAAAACCATTGCCCAACACTTCGGCGCGGTCCGGCACTTGGTGCTGCGGGTCGACCTCGACGCCATCGGCGGTTCGGCCCTGACCGACGCCATCGAGGTGCCCAAGGACCGGCCCTTCGCCGAAATGGAACAAACCATCCCGGTCACCTATGTTCCGGGCCGCAACATCATCTTCCTGGCCCATGCCCTTTCCTGGGCCGAGGTCCTGGGAGCGGCCGACATCTTCCTGGGCATCAACGCCATCGACTACAGCGGCTACCCGGACTGCCGCCCCGAATTCCTCGACGCTTTCGCCCGGATGGCCAATCTGGGCACCAGGGCCGGCACCACCGGCACGCCGTTCCGCCTGCACGCGCCGCTCATCCACCTGAGCAAGAAGGAAATCATCCTCAAGGGGACGGAGTTGGGGGTGGACTACGGCCTGACCCACAGTTGCTACGATCCGGAGGGCGACCGGGCCTGCGGCCGGTGCGATGCCTGCCGGCTGCGGTTGCAGGGATTCCGCGAGGCCGGACTGACCGACCCGGCCCCCTACGTCATCCGGTAGCAAACGGGGAGGGGTGACCGTCAGGCGGCGAGCAGGGTGTGGCGGATGGCGCCGCCGACCATGGTGAGAACGGCCCTGCCCTGCAGGGTCCAGTCGAGAAAGGGAGTATTGCGGCTCTTGGAGACGATCTGGTCGGCGGTATAGACAAACCGGCGTTCCGGGTCGATCAGGGTGATGTCCGCCGCCGCGCCGGGACTCAGGGTGCCGGCGGCAAGCCCGAGGATGGCCGCCGGATTGACTGCCAGCAGTTCCACCAGTCGCCGTTCGTCGATGACATGATCGCGCACCAGGGCCAGGGTGAGCGGCAGGGCTGTTTCCAGGCCGATGATGCCGTTGGCGGCCAGATCGAACTCCACCTCCTTTTCCAGGATGGAATGGGGAGCATGGTCGGTGGCGACGGCGTCAAGCGTGCCGTCGGCCAGGGCCTGCCGGATCGCCTCCCGGTCGGCGGCGGAGCGCAGCGGCGGGTTCATCTTGGTGGCGGTGTCGTAGCCGCTCACCGCCTCGTCAATGAGGGTGAAATAGTGGGGCGCGCTCTCGGCGGTCACCGGCACGCCCCGGCTCTTGGCCGTGCGGATGAGATCGACGGCCATGGCGGTGCTGACATGGGCGATGTGCACGCGGGCGCCGGTGAGTTCGGCCAGGGCGATTTCCCGGTAGACCATGATCGCTTCGGCCGCGGCGGGGATGCCTTTAAGGCCGAGACGGGTCGCCACCGGGCCCTCGTGCATCACCCCGGTGCTGAGGGCGGCCTCTTCGCTGTGGGAAATGATCGGCAGTCCGAAATCCGAGGCATATTCCAGGGCGCGGCGCATCAACTGGCTGTCGCGCACCGGTCGGCCGTCATCGCTCACCGCCACGATGCCGGCGTCCCGCATCTCGCCGAATTCGGCCAGGTGCGTGCCCTCGCTGCCCAGGCTGATCGCCCCCACCGGATAAACCCGGGCCGATGCCGCGGCCGCGCGGGCCACGATCATGGCCGTCACCGTGGCGCTGTCGTTGACCGGTCTGGTGTTGGGCATACAGGCCACGCCGGTGAATCCGCCGGCCGCCGCCGCCCTCGTCCCCGAAAGGATGTCCTCCTTGTACTCCTCGCCCGGCTCGCGCAGATGCACATGCATGTCGGTCAGCCCCGGCACCACCCACAGCCCCCGGGCGTCGATCTCCACCACGCCCGGCGGCACGGCCTGCGCCGGTCCGGCGATGCGGCCGTCGACCACCAGCAGATCGGCGACCCGGTCGATACCGTTGGCCGGGTCGATGATCCGGCCGCCTCTGATATGCCAGGAAACGTTCATGGGCAACAGTCCTCGGCAAAAGGGCGCAGAGTCGATGCAGCAGCCATCAGGAGTTCCCCATCACCAGATAGAGCAGGGCCATGCGGACCGCCACCCCATTGGTCACCTGGTCGAGAATGACCGATTGCGGGCCGTCGACCACCTCGGGGGGCAGTTCCACGCCCCGGTTGACCGGACCGGGATGCATGACCAGGGCATCGGGCCGGGCCAGGGACAGGATGTGCCGGGAGATGCCGAACTGGCGCGAATATTCGCGCAGGGAGGGCAGCAGCGGGTCGTTCTGCCGCTCGCGCTGGATGCGCAGGGTCATGACCACGTCGGCGTCGCGCACCGCTTCTTCCAGGGAGGCGCACAGCCTGGCGCCCAACTGGTCGATGCCCTTGGGAATCAGGGTGGCCGGCCCGTAGATATAGACCTCCGAGCCCATGCGGGTGAAGCCGATGATGTCGGAGCGGGCCACCCGGCTATGGGCGATGTCGCCAACGATGGCGATTTTGAGTCCGCTCAGTGTCGCCCGATGCTCCTTGACCGTCATCAGGTCCAGCAGCCCCTGGGACGGGTGTTCGTGGGCGCCGTCGCCGGCGTTGATCACCGCCGCCTGGACGTAGCGGGTCAGGAACAGGGGCGCTCCGGAGCAGGAGTGGCGGATGATGATGATGTCCGGGTGCATGGCCGAAATGTTGCGGGCGGTGTCGGCCAGGGTCTCGCCCTTGGTGGTGCTGCTGGTCGAGGGGCTGATGTTGAAGGTATCGGCGCTCATCCGCTTGGCCGCCACCTCGAAGGAGAGACGGGTGCGGGTGGACGGTTCAAAGAAGAGGTTGATGATGGTGTGGCCCCGCAGGGTCGGCACCTTCTTGATCGACCGGGTCGAAATCTCCTTGAACGAGTCGGCGGTGGCGAGGATGTGAACGATATCCTCGCGGGACAGCTGTTCCATGCCCAGGATGTGGCGGTGCGCAAAGGTGGTGCCCGTTGCCATACTGCCTCCAAAGGTCAGTGAACGGTATCGCCAATCCGGCTCCAACGGATCGACCGAAGCCGCTCCAATGAGAACAGGGGGGCCTGCACGTCCCAGGACCAGTAAATGACCCAGGCCTTGCCCCGAATCGCCTTGAGGTCGACAAAACCCCAGAAACGGCCGTCAAAGGAATTATCGCGGTTGTCGCCCATGGTGAAGATCTTGTCCGCCGGCACGGTCACCGGACCGAAATTGTCGCGCGGATCGAGCGCAGCCGGATGGATGGTCGGATCGCTGAAAACCCCGTGACGATCGTCGAAGGGCTTGCCGTTGATGAAAACCTGTTTGTCCCGGATCTCGACGATGTCGCCGGCCACCGCGATCACCCGTTTGATGTAGTCGAGTTCCGGGTTCTTCGGGAACTCGAACACCACGATATCGTTGGGTTTCGGTTGAGCGATCGGCACCAGGGTGGCGCCGGTGAAGGGCACCTTGATGCCGTAGATGAACTTGTTCACCAGGAGATGGTCGCCGATCTGCAGGGTGGGCAGCATCGAACCGGAGGGGATCTTGAATGCCTGGATGATGAAGGTGCGGATGAACAACGCCAGGAGAACAGCGATAAGAATCGCCTCAATATTCTCACGGATGGCGGATTTTTTGGGCTGCTGGAGAGTATCTGTCACGGACGTGCCTGTAAGTAGAGGGCAAGGTTAAAAAAATTGAGCCAAGGCTACCCGATGGCACGGCAAAATTCAAGCAGCTTTTGCCGGGAACAGACCGCAACGGCCGGGTTTGCGCTACGGGCAGGGGGTGTTTTCCGCTGCTGTCTGGCGAGAAGGATCGCGTCGGGTCCGCCGATGGGCGAGGCACAGCGGGGTGAAGGTATCGCGTCGCCTGTCCCGCACATGTTCAGGAACGCTCGTCTTCGAGAAAAATCCTGCGGAGCTTGTAGAAATAGTCGATGCCCGACCAGACTGTGAGCACCAGGGCCACATAGACGATGGCCAGGCCGATTTGGTGCAGGAAGGGGATCGGCAAGACGCCGGTGGGGAAAATCAGGGTGCCCAAGCCGATGTATTGGATGGTGGACTTCCATTTCCCCATGTTGCTGGCGTCGACGACGATGCCCGAGGAGGAGGCGACCCCCCGCAACCCGGTCACTACGAGTTCCCGGCAGAGAATGATGAGGGCCACCCAGGCGGGCATCCTGTCGATGGGAATCAGCATGATCAGGGCCGTGGCCACCAGCACCTTGTCGGCCAGGGGATCCATCAGCTTGCCCAATACGGTTATTTCCTTGTATTTACGCGCGAAATAACCATCGACCCAGTCGGAGCCGGCGGCAATGGAAAAAACGAGCCAGGCAATCAGGGCGATCCGCTCGGTTTGTTCCTGGAGCAAAAGCAACATCAGGCAGCCGGAAAGGATGAACCGGCTGCCTGTGATGAGGTTGGGCAGATTGAGAATTTTTACACGGCGGTTCAATTGACGGTTACCAGTTGCCTGACTTTGATATTCGAGGAGAGCGCTGGCCTGCTGCTGCGATAGGAACGATAGGTCTCCATGACCTTGGTCACATAATTCTGCGTTTCCGGGATATTGGGAACAACTCCGTAAGGGGCGACGTTGCCGGGTCCGGCATTGTACGCCGCCAGGCTCAATTCCACGTCTCCGTTGAAATTATCAAGAAGATAGCGGAGATACCTGGTGCCGCCGTTGATATTCTGGAGAGGATCGAACGGATTGTTGACCGCTAGGTCCCTGGCCGTTCCCGGCATCAGCTGCATCAGACCCTGGGCGCCTTTGGGGGAAATCGCACTGGGATCGAAATTGGATTCGGCCTTGATGACCGCCTTGATCAGCAACGGGTCGACCTGATGGTTGGCGGCCGCCAGCTTGATGTAGCGGTCCAGGGTCTGGGGTGCGGTCCGGAACCTGTAGTACCTGTTATAACCGCCGACTCCCTCCATGCCCATGCGGGACAGGCCGCTGCTCGAGCGCCGGGCAATGGTCCTGATGAGGCGGTCTTCCGGAGAATCAAGCCGGCGGGGCGCCCGATCGCTCAACTTGTAGCGTCCGTCACCGGGAACATTGGTGTAATGGCAGATTCCCCGGGCATCGACATAGGCGTACATGGCCGCGCCGGCCGCACCGGGCAGCGACAGCATCACAAGAAGAAGTCCTGGCAGGAGGCGGGCAATCATAGAGATCCTGTCGCTATTTTTGACGTTTTTCCCAGTCGGCAAGGAATTGCCGCATGCCGGTGTCGGTCAGCGGATGCTTGGCGAGCTGGGCGATCACCTTGTACGGGATGGTGGCGATGTCGGCGCCGAGCAGCGCCGCCTCGACCACATGCATCGGATGACGGACCGAGGCCACGATCACCTCGGTGGCAAAGCCGTAATTCCGCAGTATTGTCATTATATCGGCAATCAGGTCGAGTCCGTTTACCGAAATGTCGTCGAGGCGGCCGACAAAGGGGCTGACATAAGTTGCGCCGGCCTTGGCCGCCAACAGAACCTGGGCAGCGGAGAAGATCAGGGTCACATTGGTTTTGATGCCTTCGGCGGTCAACCGCTTCACCGCCTTCAGCCCCTCTTCGATCATCGGAATCTTGATGACGATGTTATCGGCGATTTTGACCAGTTCCCGGGCTTCGGCCACCATGCCGTCCGCATCGAGGCTGACCACCTCGGCGCTGACCGGTCCCTCGACCAGGGAACAGATCTCCTTCAGGATCTCGACAAAGGGACGGGGCTCCTTGGCGACCAGCGAGGGGTTGGTGGTCACGCCGTCGACCATGCCGAGCGCCAGCCCTTTTTTGATTTCTTCTATATTGGCGGTATCGATAAAAAATTTCATGCTTCTCCTTCGTGTTCCGGCTTGCCGGCAAATTGATCGCAGCACTGCTCGCTGCAAAAATAATAGGTCTTTTCCCCCCTGCGCAGACGCAGGGCCTGATGTTTCGGAATCAGGACATGGCAGACCGGATCCTCGACCAGCACATCCTGCGGCATGGCATCGTCGTCCGGGACAGCTTCGGGCTCGGGCCGTTTTTTCCGCCACCACCGTCCGCGAAGCACACGCCAAGCGACATAGAGCAGCAGGGCCAGAATCAGCAGACGCAACGGGATCATGCGGACCGGCGCGGCTTGAGGGCGCGCGAGTTGTTTTCCCTGTTCAGCATGAGGTCATTATAGCCAGGGCAGATCAAAAGTCTAACTGATTTGTCCCGGCGGTTTTCTTTTTGCCGCGGCCTGCCGGAGCGCACGCTGCCAGTCGTTCCGGCCAGGAAATCCGTTCGACCGATTGACCGTGATCGGTTTGTTGCAACTCGGCCAGCAGGGAGCCGATCATCCTGCCGAGACCGGGATGGCGGCGGTCAGCGGCTATTTCCGCCAGCGGGGCGAGCACAAACAGCCGCCGGGCCAAGCGCGGGTGGGGAATGATCAGGTCTTCGGTCGTGAGCACCAGATCGTCGTACAGCAGTAGATCGAGATCGAGGGTGCGGTCCCGGTAGCCGCCGGTGCCGGCGCCGCGATCCCGGCCATGGCGGGTTTCCAGCGTCTGCAGGAGGCGCAGGAGGGCGTCCGGCGCCAACGGCGTTCGCACCAGCGCCGCCGCATTGACGAACCAGTTGTCGCTTGCCATGTCGAGCGGCTGGCTGCGATAGGGAGCGGACAGCGCCAAGGGCGTCAGCGCAGGGCACTCTCGCAACTCCCGCCAGACCGTTGCCAGGAGGGCAAGCGACGGCCCCAGGTTGGACCCCAGGCCAATGGCGACCTCATGACCGGCTCCGGCGGCCTTGGCGGCGCTGGGATTCACGTCATCCGGCGGTATGGGGGACGGGCGTCATCCTAGAAGGCGTTCAGGTCCAGCACATCGAACATGGTGTGGAGCCCGTTCGGCTTGCCGGTCACCCAGGCGGCGGCCAGGGCCGCGCCCCGGGCGAAATTGTCCCGGTTGGTCGCCCGGTGGGTGATCTCCAGCCGCTCGCCCGCCCCGGCGAAGTAGACGGTATGCTCGCCGACGATATCGCCGCCCCGGATGGTCTGGATGCCGATTTCCCGGTCGGTCCGCTCGCCGATGATGCCGTTGCGCTCCATGACGCCGACCTCCGCCAGATCGCGGCCGAGGGCGGCAGCGGCCAGCTGCCCGAGCTTGAGGGCCGTGCCCGAGGGGGCGTCCTTTTTCATGCGGTGATGCGCTTCGACGATCTCGACGTCATAGGCGTCGCCCAGAACAGCCGCCGCCTTTTCCACCAGCTTGAAGAGGACATTGACCCCCACGGCCATGTTCGGCGACTGGACGCAGGGGAAATGCGCCTCGGCCAGTGCCTGCAAAGTCGCCAGTTCTTCGGCGTTCAGCCCCGTGGTACCGACGACCATGGCTGTGCCATGGGCGGCCGCCTGCCTGGCGAAGTCGATGGTCGCCTCGTGGAAGGTGAAGTCGATGAGCACATCGGCCCGATCGATCACCGAGGCCAGGCCTTCGGTGACCACCACCCCGGTTTCACCCAATCCGCTGATCGCGCCCGCATCCTTGCCGATGGCCGGGCTGCCCGGCCGCTCGAAGGCGCCGCTCAATTGCAATCCCGGATGGGCCTGCACCATGTGGATGATCCGCTGTCCCATGCGGCCGGATGCGCCGGCAACGATCACTCTGGTCATGCTTCCTCCACGATACCGCTTACAGCAAGCCCAGGGCCGCCATGTCCTTCCGCAACCGCTCCAGACTGGCCGCATCCATCCGGGTCATGGGCAGACGGACCTCATCCGATCCGATCCGCCCCATGAGGGCCAGGCCCTTCTTGGCCGGAGCCGGGCTCGGGTAGCAGAACATGGCTCCCATCAGGGAGAACAGTTCGTAGTGGAGCGCCTTGGCCCTGGCCACATCGTTTGCGAGGGCCGCTTCGATCATGGCGGCGGTCTTGCCCGGCTCCAGGTTGGACACCACCGAGATCACGCCCCGGCCGCCGATCATCGCCGTCGGCATGGCGGTGAAATCGTCGCCGGACAGGACGATGAATTCCTTCGGACACAGCTGTATGATTTCGCTGATCTGGCTGAGGTTGCCGCTGGCCTCCTTGATGCCGATCACATTGGGCAGGACGGCCAGCCGGGCCACGGTGGCGGGTAGCATGTTGGTGACCGTGCGGCCCGGCACGTTGTAGAGGATCGTCGGGATGTTGACGGCCGCCAGGATGGTCTTGAAATGCTGGAACAGGCCCTCCTGGCTCGGCTTGTTGTAGTAGGGAACGACCGACAGCACCGCGTCGGCGCCGCTGGCCTTGGCCGACTCGGTCAGCTCGATGGCTTCCAGGGTGCTGTTGGCGCCCGTGCCGGCAATGACCGGCACTCGGCCGTTGACGGTTTTGACGGTCAACTCGATCACCCGCTTGTGCTCGGCAAAGCTCAGGGTGGCGGACTCGCCGGTGGTGCCGCAGGGCACGATCCCGTGAATGCCAGCGGCGATCTGGAATTCGATCAGATCGATCAGGCCCTGTTCGTCGATCGCCCCGTCGCGCATGGGTGTGACCAATGCGGTGATGGCGCCCTCAAATCGTTTCATCGTGTCCTCCTTTCGTAACTGGGTCCCGGCGCGCATCCGGACAGGCCGCGCGGTGCCCGGAGACGCCCCTTGCCGTCACCCGGCCCTGGCCGTCGCTCACGCAAGCGCCTCGGCGGTGAGTTCGCCCTTGTAGATGAGATGGGCCGGCCCTCTGAGCAGCACCTGATCCATGCCTTCACCCTGCTTTCCGGGGAAATGGACCGTCAGGGCGACGCCTCCCGAGGTGATCATCGCCACCGGCGAATCGGCACGGCCCTTGGCGGCGGCAATCAGGGCCCCCGCGACCACGCCGGTGCCGCAGGCCATGGTTTCGTCCTCGACGCCGCGCTCGTAGGTCCGGATGCGGAAGCCGTCCGCGGCGCGGCCGACGAAATTGACGTTGGTGCCCGCCGGCGCAAAGGCGGGATGGTGCCTGACCTGCCGGCCCAGGCCGACCACGTCGACCGTGTCGATGTCGTCGACAAAAATGACCGCATGGGGCACGCCGGTGTCCACGCTGTGCACCATGCACATCTGCCCCGCCACCTCCAACTGCCGGTCGAAGCGGAACGAATGGGGCGGCGTCATGCGGATGGTCGCCTGGGTGTCGGCCACGGTGGCGTCGACCAGGCCGGCCAGGGTCTCAAACCGCATCCTCGCCGCCGCGATCCCCTGCATGTAGGCAAAGCGGGCCACGCACCGCGCCCCGTTGCCGCACATCTCGGCCTCGGAACCGTCGGCATTGAAAAAACGCCACTTGAAATCCGCCCGCTCCGAGCGCTCGATCAGAAACAATCCGTCCGCGCCCACCGAAAACTTCCGCCGGCAGACCAGGCGGGCGAACTCGGCCATCCGCTCCTGGGGAATCAGGGGCTTGCGATGGTCGATGATGATGAAATCGTTGCCGGCCCCGCTCATCTTCCAGAAAGCAATCGGCAAAGGGATATTGTTCATCGCGCAGACATCTCCCGTGGACAGGCTCAGTTGTCGATCCGGATTTCCGCCGAGCGGGCGCTTTCGTTGGCCGGACTGCGGGTATCGATACTGGAAACCGAATACAAAAGCGGCATGCTGGGCGCATCGGCATCGACGAACATGTTGTAGGGCAGATTGACCTCGCCGACCAGCTTGGCCGTGTTTTCGCCCGCTGTCCGGCGGTACACCCGGTAGCCCGCCACATCCTCGCCCTGGACATGATCCCAGAAAATCTTCACGCCGACCTCGGTCCTGAGTCCCTCGACCCGGCCGGGAACCGACGGCGCGGTCCGGTCGACCGGCCGGGCCTCGGCGCTTTCGCTCAGGCCGCTCTTGACCGCTCCTTGCGCAAAGGTGCTGACGGCCTGGACCTGGTAGGCGTAGACCCTGCCGTTCTCGACATCCGCGTCAATGTACGGGGATGTCGCCACCGGCTCGCCGATCCTGGTCATGACGCCGCCGTCGACGCCGCGGTACAGTTGATAGCGCAGCGTGCCGCCCTCGGGCGTTGCGGCGCCGCCGACCGGCTGCCATTGCACCGCATTGCTGCCGTCGCCACCGACGGCGCTGACTCCCGCCGGGGTTGCGGGCGGCGTCTGCCAGAAAAAGGAAACCTCGTTGGAATCCTGGGACTCGATCCACCAGCCGGCCTTGCTGCGTACCTTGAAAAAGTAGAGATGGCCCGGCCGCAATCCCCTGACCTCGTAGGTGGCCGTCCTGTCGACATCAGGGGCCAGGAGGCCGCCGGGAACGTCAAGCCTCTCGGCATAGGGGGCGGGGCAGGTCGGGCAGTACGAATCCGCCGGTACCTCGGCCCGGTAGAGCAGAAACTCGTCGATTTCCTCGACAGACGTGCCGGTCACCGTTTCCTTGGGAAAGGTCCAGGTGAGCGTCGCCCCTTTTTCGTCCAATTCCGCCCGGAGATCGCGGATCGCCTGCGGTACGACGTGCTGGGGCGGCACGGGCGCATCCTTGTAGCCGCAGCCGCCGAGTCCGAACAGGACCAGCAGGGCCAGAACCCGCAGGGCCGGCCACCGGTTGCCGCATCCGTTCATGATGCCATCCCCAGAAAGCGCTCCACCCCGGCCAGGGCCTCCTCGACCCGGAGCCGGGCGGTGCCGCCGGCGGACAGCCGGCTGTTCACCGAGCCGTCCACGGTCAAGACCTCGAAGACATCGGCCGCGATCAATTCAGAAAACTCCTGCAATTCCGCCAAGGTCAGATCGATCAGTTCGCAGTCCCGTTCCTGGCAGCGGGCAACGATCCGGCCCACCACGCCATGGGCCTGGCGAAAGGGCATGTTGCGCCGCACCAGGTAGTCGGCCAGATCGGTGGCGGTCATGAAGCCGCCGCCGGTGGCCGCCCGCAGCCGCTCCACGTTGAACTCGGTGTGGTCGAGGAGTTCGGCGGTGATCGTCAGGCTGGCCTTGACCGTGTCCAGGGCGTCGAAGACCTGCTCCTTGTCTTCCTGCAGATCGCGGTTGTAGGTCAGAGGCAGGCCCTTGACGGTCATGAGCAGGGCCATCAGGGCGCCGGTGACCCGGCCGGTCTTGCCGCGGATCAGCTCGGGAATGTCGGGATTTTTCTTCTGCGGCATGATCGACGAGCCGGTGCAGTAGCGGTCGCCGATGCGCACGAAATCGAACTCCTTGGCCGACCAGAGCACCAACTCCTCGGCAAGCCGGCTGAGATGCACCTGGATCAGGTTGAGGCAGAAGAGCATCTCCAAGGCGAAATCGCGGTCGCCGGTGGTGTCCATCGAGTTGGCGGTGATGGCGGCGAATCCCAACTCCTCGGCCACCGACTGCCGGTCGATGGGCAGGCCGGTGCCGGCCATGGCCGCCGCGCCCAGGGGCATGATGTTGATCCGCTGCCGGCAGCCGGCCAGCCGGTCGCGGTCGCGCTGCAGCATCTCCACATAGGCGAGCAGATGGTGCGACAGCAGAACCGGCTGCGCCCGCTGGAGATGAGTGTAGCCGGGCATGACCGCGCCCAGGTATTTCCGGGCCTGCCGGGCGAAGGCCCGTTGCGTGTCGGCGAGCAGCGCATCCAGGGCATCGGCCTCGTCGCGGAGATAGAGGCGGAAATCGAGGTTGACCTGGTCGTTGCGGCTGCGGGCGGTGTGCAGCTTGGCCCCGGCCGGGCCGATCCGGTCGGTCAGGGCCTTTTCGATGTTCATGTGGATGTCTTCCAGCTCGGGCTTGAAGACGAACTCGCCCCGGTCGATCTCGGCCTCGATCTCGGCCAGGCCTTGGAGGATGGCATCCCGCTCTGCCCCGGTGATCAGTCCCTGCCGGGCCAGCATGCGGGCATGGGCCCTGGAGCCCATGATGTCGTGGCGGTAGAGCCGGGCATCGTACTGGATCGAGGCGGAAAAGGCCTCCACCGAGGCGGCGGTGGCCTCGGCGAAACGGCCGCCCCACAGCTTGCCGGAAGGTTGGGTCGGCTCGGCCATCACTTCATCCGCTGATGGGCCTGGATGCGCAGGCGCAGGGCGTTGAGCCGGATGAAGCCGGTGGCGTCGGCCTGGTTGTAGACCTCGTCCTCCTCGAAGGTGGCAAACGACTCGGAATAGAGCGAATTGGCCGATTTCCGCCCCACGGCAATGCAGTTGCCCTTGTAGAGCTTGAGCCGGACGGTGCCGTTGACCGTGGCCTGGGCGTCGTCCATGGTGCGCTGGAGCAACTGCATCTCCGGAGAGAACCAGAAGCCGTTGTAGATGAGCTGCGAATAGCGCGGCACCAGGGAATCGCGGATGTTGAGCACTTCCCGGTCCAGGGTGATGGTTTCCAGGTCCCGGTGCGCAGCCCGGAGGATGGTGCCGCCGGGGGTCTCGTAGACGCCGCGCGACTTCATGCCGACAAAGCGGTTTTCGACCATGTCGAGCCGGCCGATGCCGTTGGCCCCGCCCAGGCTGTTGAGTCTGGTCATCAGCGCCACCGGTGCGAGCCGCTCGCCGTCGATGGCCACCGGCGTGCCCCGCTCGAAATCGATCTCGATGTAGGTGGGCTTGTCCGGGGCCTTCTCCGGGGAGACGGTCAGCTTGAACATGTCCTCGTCCGGTTCGTTCCAGGGGTCCTCGAGGATGCCGCCCTCGAAGCTGATGTGGAGCAGGTTCTCGTCCGAGCTGTAGGGATTCTTCTTGGTCACCGGCACCGGGATGTCGTGTTCCTTGGCAAAGGCCACCAGTTTCTGCCGGGAGTTGAGGTCCCAGATTCGCCAGGGGGCGATGATGGTCAGCTTCGGATTGAGCGCCATGTAGCTCAGTTCGAAGCGGACCTGGTCGTTGCCCTTGCCGGTGGCGCCGTGGCTGACCGCGTCGGCCACTTCCTGGGCGGCGATCCGCACCTGCTCCTTGGCGATCAGCGGCCGGGCCAGCGAGGTGCCCAACAGATACGAGCCTTCATAGATGGCGTTGGCGCGGAACGCCGGGAAAATATAGTCGCAGACGAACTCCTCGCGCAGGTCGGAGACGACCACCTTTTCCGCGCCGGTGGCCAGCCCCTTGGCCCGCACCGCATCCCAGTCCTCCTTCTGGCCGATGTCGGCGGAGTAGGCGATGACCGGGCAGCCGTATTCATTGGCCAGCCATTTCAGGATGACCGAGGTATCCAACCCGCCGGAATAGGCGAGGACGATCTTGTTCACACTCATAAACCCTGCTCTGCCAGGCCGCGCGGGCCTGATCCTGATTGACGATTATGCCGCCTTTCCCTTGAGGATGAAATGCTCCAGAATGGCCGCATGGATGTGCATCTTGTTTTCCGCCTGCTCGAAGATCACGCTCTGCGGCCCTTCCAGGACCTCGTCGGTGACCTCCTCGCCGCGATGGGCGGGCAGGCAGTGCAGGACGATGGCCTCCCGGCCCGCCTTGGCCAGCAGGGTCGCGTCCAGCTGATAATCCCGAAACAGGCCGAGCCGCTGTTCCTGCTCCGCCTCCTGCCCCATGGAGGCCCAGACATCGACGCTGACCGCCTCGGCGCCCCGGATGGCCTCGGCCGGATCGCGAAGGACGACGATCGGCAGCGGACTGCGGGCCCGGGCCTTGGCCAGGATGGTCTCGTCAGGGCCGAAACCGGCCGGACAGGCCAGGGTCAGCGGGAAACCGAAGATCGAGGCCGCCTCGATCCAGGCATTGGCCATGTTGTTGCCGTCGCCGATCCAGACGCACTTGACGCCGTCCAGCGTTTTTTTCATCTCGAGTACGGTCATCAGGTCGCTGAGCACCTGACAGGGATGATAGAGATCGGTCAGGGCGTTGATCACCGGCACCGTGGCGTAGCGGGCCAGCTCTTCCACCACGTGCTGGCCGAAGGTGCGGACCACGATGGCGTCGACGTAGCGGGAGAGGACTCGGGCCGTGTCTTTGAGCGGCTCGCCGCGGCCCAGTTGCGATTCCTTGGCGGACATGAAGATCACCTGCCCGCCCAGGCCGTACATGGCGGCCTCGAAGGAGACCCGCGTGCGGGTTGACGGTTTTTCAAACAACAGACAGATGGTGCGGCCGGCCAGGACCTGGTGGCGGACGCCCCGCTTGCGTTCGGCTTTCAGCGCGATGGCCCGATCGATCAGGGAGCGCAAGGTCTCCTGCGAAAAGTCGCCCAGCGCCAACAGATGGTTGTTCATAACGCTCTTCCCAAGGTAACGGGAGCGGGGCACGGCACGATCACACGGCGCCCGTGCAGCGGGGCTTCAAGGTGCCTTGCGCCTCTCCGGCGAAAAAAATAATTGATACAAGAAAACGGGGCGTTTGCAAAGGAATTTCAGGGGAGAACCCCTCATTCCGCGAGGCTGAGGGGACGGCGGGAAGGGGTCATCCCATTTCGGCGACCGCTTTTTCGAAAAAGAGGGCGGAGAGGAGAATCTTGAGGCCGATGCCGATCAGGATGGCGCCACCCACCACCTCGACCCGCCTGCCCCAGCGCCGGCCGGCCCGGGTGCCGAGGAAAAGCCCCAGCAAGGTAAAGCCCGATGCGACCAGACCGATCACCAGCGAGGGAATCCAGATGACCACATCGAGCATGGCCAGGGTCAGGCCGACGGCCAGGGCATCGATGCTGGTGGCCACCGCCAGCGCTACCATGGTCAGGCCCCGGCTCGGGTCGATGGCCCGTTCCATTCCATCCCCGTCATCCAGGGCCTCGCGCACCATGCGTCCGCCTATGTAAAGTAAAAGGGCGAAGGCGATCCAATGGCTCCAGGCGGCGACAAAGGCCTGCACCGTGAGTCCGGCCAGCCAGCCGAGCACCGGCATGATCGCCTGAAAGAGACCGAAGTGAAAGGCCAGGCGGAAACAGGGCCGGAACGTGAGGGGATGGAGGATGGCACCGGCGGCCAGGGACACGGCAAAGGCATCCATGGCCAGGGCCACGGCCACGGCGATGAGGGAAACGGTATCCATGGCTGCGAAGGCCGTGCGGCCCGCTTCAGGCCAACCGGTCGAGCACCCGGCAGAGGATGTCGATCAGTTGATCGATTTCGGCGGTATCGACGATCAGGGGCGGCACGAAGCGCAGCACCCGGTTGCCGGCGAAGTTGATCAGGGCCCCTTCCGTAAACATTTGCTGGACGATGTCCGGCCCATGTTCGATCCCCTTGTCGGTCAACACCAGACCGAGCAACAGGCCCCGGCCGCGCACGCCGGTGGCCAGGTGAGGGTACCGCCGCGCCACGGCTTCGAGCTTGCCGACGAAATAGGCGCTCTTTTCCCGGACCGAGGCCATGAACCCGTCCGCCAGCATGATGCTCAGCACCTCGACCGCGGCGGCGGCGGCCACCGGGTTGCCGCCGAAGGTGGAGGCATGGGTGCCCACGGTCAGCGAGGCGGCGATGCGCTCCGTGGTCAGCATGGCGCCGATGGGCAGGCCGTTGCCCAGGGCCTTGGCCAGGGTCATGATGTCCGGCGTCACCCCCAGTTGCTCATGGGCGAACAGGGTGCCGGTCCGGCCCAGGCCGGTCTGAACCTCGTCGAAGATGAGCAAGAGTCCGTGCCGGTCGCAGAGATCGCGGATCGCGCGGATATAGCCGGGATCCAGCGGCCGGACCCCGCTTTCGCCCTGAAGGGGCTCGCAGAGAACGGCGCAGGTTTGGGGCGTGATCAGGGCCTCGATGGTGCCCGGATCGCCGAACTCGGCGTGGACGAAGCCCTGGGGCAGGGGCTCGAAGCCCTGGTGGAACCGGGGCTGGCCGGTGGCGGCCACGGTGGCGAGTGTCCGGCCGTGGAACGAGCCGGCCAGCGAAATGATCTCGTAGCGGCCTTCGCCGCTGTGGATGCGGGCCAGCTTGATCGCCGCCTCGTTGGCCTCGGCGCCGGAATTGCACATGAACACCCGGTCGGCGAAGCTGTTGTTGACGAGCAGTTCGGCCAGTTCGATCTGCGGCGGCGTATGGAAGAGATTGGAAACGTGCACCAGATCACCGGCTTGGCGGCGGATGGCCTCGGTGACCGCCGGATGGCAGTGCCCCAGCGAACAGACCGCGATCCCGGCGAGGAAATCGAGATACTCCTTGCCGTCGGCATCCCAGAGACGGCAGCCGCTGCCCCTGACCATGGCCGCCGGAAACCGGCTGTAGGTTCCGATAAACACCTTGTTGCCCCTCGTCGCCCATTCTGCGTTTGTCATGCCACCAACTCCGTACCAATACCTTTCCGGGTGAAAATTTCCAATAAAATAGCGTGTTCCTGGCGGCCGTCGATGATGTGGGCCTTGGCCACGCCGCCGTCCAGGGCCGCCTTGCAGCAGTTGACCTTGGGAATCATGCCGCCCTTGATCACTTCGTCCGCGATCAAATCGTCGATCTGGTCGCGGTAGATGGTGGAGATCAGCTCGCCGTTCTGGTTCTTCACGCCTTCGACATCGGTGAGCAGCATCAGCTTGGCGGCGTTCAGTTCGGCGGCGATGGCCCCGGCCACCAGATCGGCGTTGATGTTGAAGGCCCGGCCGTCCTCGCCGACACCGACCGGAGCGATGACCGGAATGAAGTCCCGGCGGTCGAGGGCGGTGAGAATCTCGGGGTTGACCCGGGTCACCTCGCCGACCCGGCCGATGTCGATCAACTCCGGCGGCTGGTCCTCGGCAACGGGCTTGCCCCGGATGGCCAGCTTGCGGGCCTGCACCAGATCGCCGTCCCGGCCGGACAGGCCGACCGCTTTGCCGCCGCAATGGTTGATCAGGCCGACGATTTCCTTGTTGACCTTGCCCACCAGCACCATCTCGACCACGTCCATGGTTTCGCCGTCGGTGACCCGCATGCCCTGAACGTAGCTGGGGGTGACCTGCATCTTTTCCAAAAAACGGTTGATCTGCGGCCCGCCACCATGGACGATCACCGGGTTGATGCCGATGTATTGCATCAAAATGACGTCGAGCGCGAAGCTGCGCTTGAGCGCTTCGTCGACCATGGCATGGCCGCCGTACTTGATCACCACGGTCTTTTCCCTGAATTCGCGAATATAGGGAAGCGACTCCACCAGCACTTTGGCCTTGGCGATTTCCTCACGTATCATCTTGTTTTTCCTGTTCGCTTGCGGTCCGGGAACCGTCTTGGTGGTCGGAATGCCGGGTGGCCATTGTACCGCCGCTTCCCTCCCCTGTAAACCATTCTATTTCCTCGCCAAAGAAAACAACCTCGCATCCATCCTCACCCTTTACATTTACCGGAGAACCCAGTAGTATGGGCGCGTTCTTGCAAAAAACAAACCCGAAATACGACCGTCACCTTTTTTCATGTTTGCCAAGGGGCCAACCATGGGACGTTTTCATGTCGTCGTCCATACCACCCTGTTCCTGGCCGCCCTTCTCCTGGCCGGCACGGCCACGTGCCGGGCGGCCGAAGAAGCGGATCAGCCGATCAGTATCGAAGCCAACCGCATGGTCTCCCAGGAAAACAAGAATTCGGTGGTGTTCATCGGCAAGGTGGACGCCCGCCAGGGCACCCTCACCATTCGGGCCGACGAAATGACCGTGTTCTACACCGAAAACAAGGGCGACGCCACACCGGGCCAGGAGAGCAAACCCACCAATCAGGTGGAAAAATTGATCTGCACCAGCAATGTCAAGATCAGCCAGGGCGACTGGCTGGGCTCCGGCGACCGCATGGACTATTTCGCCAGGGAGCGCAAGGCGGTTCTCAGCGGCAACGCCAAGGCCTGGCAGGGGCAGAACATGGTTTCCGGCAAGACCATCGTCTATTATCTCGACGAGAAACGGTCGGTGGTCGAACCGGATGCGACCACCAACAACCGGGTTCGGGCGGTTATCCACCCGGATTCCAAGAAAAAACCATGACCGGCGCCTCTGTGCTCGAAACCCGGGGACTGGTCAAGGAGTATCGCGACCGGCGGGTGGTCGACCGGGTCAACGTGCAGGTGCGCAGTTCCTCGGTGGTCGGCCTGCTCGGCCCGAACGGCGCCGGCAAAACCACCACCTTCTATTCGATCGTCGGCTTCATCCGTCCGACCGGCGGCTCGGTTCTCCTGGACGGGGAAGACATCACCGCCCTGCCCATCCACAAGCGGGCCTCGCGCGGCATCACCTATCTGGCGCAGGAACCGTCGGTCTTCAAAAAGCTGACCGTCGAGGAGAACGTCCGCATCGTCCTCGAGCCCCTGGGCCTGCCGCGCAACGAGATCAACAACCGCATCGCGGAGTTGATGGCGGAACTGAAGTTGGAGTACCTAGCCGGCAACAGGGGCCACGCCCTGTCCGGCGGCGAACGGCGGCGGGTGGAGATCATGCGGGCGCTGGCCACCAGGCCGCGCTTCATTCTGCTCGACGAACCGTTCGCCGGCGTCGACCCCTTGTCAGTGGCCGATCTTCAGGATATTATCCGCGATCTGAAACAAAAAGGGTTGGGGATTCTGATCTCCGACCACAACGTTCGGGAAACCTTGCAGGTCTGCGATTCCGCCTATATCATGAACAACGGTCAGATTCTCACCAGCGGCGGTGCCGAGGACATCATCCAGAGCGCGGTGGCGAGAAAAATGTATCTGGGCGACCATTTCACCATGTAACCAGTCGCCTCATCGCGAAAAACCCGGACTCGATCTCCATGGCCCTCGAACTCAGACAAAACCTCAAGCTGGCACAGAAACTGGTGATGACGCCGCAGTTGCGCCAGGCCATCAAACTGTTGCAGTTGGGCCGTCTGGAACTCACCGAGGCCCTGCAGGCGGAGATCGAGCAGAATCCCATGCTGGAGGAGGCGCCCAGCGTCCTCGAACCGGCGGCCAATCCCGAGTCGCTCAACGCGGAGGAAAATCCCTATCAGGCCGAAGCGGGCGTCACCGACCGGGTCAAGGGGGACGATCCGGCCACCGTGGCCGAGGTCAACTGGGAGGATTATACCAACGCCTTCGATTCGGACCTCTCCTTTTCCCACGAGACCCCGCCGGCCGACGCCCCGTCCCAGTTCGACTTCATCTCCGCCACCCCGGGCCTGGCCTCCTACCTGCAATGGCAGCTGACCCATCTCGATCTGACCGAGCAGGATGCCGAACTGACCACCTTCATCATTTGCAATCTGGACGAGCACGGCTTCCTGGAAGCCACCATCGAGGATATCTGCGCCTTCGGCCACTGTAGTACCGACGAGGCCGAGGGGGCGCTGCGCTTGGTGCAAAGCCTCGATCCGGCCGGGATCGCCGCCCGCGATATCCGTGAATCCCTCCTGTTGCAGCTCGACCGCCTCGATTTCGACAATTCCCTGGCCTACCGGATCGTCGAACAGCACATGAATCTGCTCGAATCCCGCAATTACACGCAGATCTCCAGGGAAACCGGGGCGCCGCTCAAAAAGGTGCACGAGGCGGTGGCCATCGTTCAGGAACTCACCCCCTATCCCGGCAACGAATTCAGCAACGAGCAGACCAACTATGTGGTGCCGGATGTGTTTGTCTACAAGATCGACGGCGAATTCGTCATCCAACTCAACGACGAAGGCCTGCCGCAGTTGCAGCTCTCCAGCGAGTACCAGCAGCTGCTCAAACAGAAAAACGGGTTGACGTCGGAATCGCGGGGCTATCTGCGCGAGAGCAAGCGCAATGCCGAATGGTTCATCAAGTCGATCGAGCAGCGGCAGCGGACCATCTACCGGGTGATGGAAAGTCTGCTCAAGTTCCAGCGGGATTTTTTCGAGCATGGACCGGCGGCAATGAGACCGCTGATCCTCAGGGACGTGGCTGAGGACATCGGCATGCACGAGTCGACCGTCAGCCGGGTGACGTCCAACAAATACGTGCACTGCCCCCAGGGCATCTACGAACTGAAGTACTTTTTCAGTACCGCGGTGGCGACCCCGGACGGCGATTCGGTGGCGGCCGAGGCGATCAAGACCCGCATCCGGCAATTGGTGAACGGCGAAAACCCGGTCAAGCCTTTAAGCGACAACAAAATTTCCGAACTGCTCGCCAAGGAGAATATCTCCGTTGCCCGGCGCACCGTCGCCAAATACAGGGAACAGTTGAAAATCCTTCCGGTCAAGCACCGGCGGCAGACCCGCTGATCCCATGCCCCGGCTGCGACCCGACGCGATGCTGCTCGATATGAAGGCAGCCACCAAGGAGGCCGCTCTGCGCGAATTGGCGGGCGTGGCCGCCACGGTCTGTGGCCGCTTCACCGAAGCAGCGTTGTTCAACGTGCTCCTGGAACGCGAGGCCGTGGGTTCGACCGGGCTCGGCCACGGCGTGGCCATTCCCCACGGCAAGGTCGAAGGACTCGACGAAATCCTGCTCTGCTTCGGCCGCAGCAGGGCCGGCATCGATTTCAACGCCATCGACAACCGGCCCGCGCATCTTTTCGTCCTGCTCCTGTCTCCGGCCGCCAAGGCGGGGGAATATCTGCAAACCCTGGCCATGGTCAGCAGGATCCTCAAACAGCCCGGCAATCGGCAGCGGTTGCTCGACAGCACCTCCCGCGACGAAATCGCCGCCATCTTCGCCGCCTGACCGGGCCCTTCTCGCTCAAGCCCGCACCCGACCGGGCCAAGGGCGCGTTCCAGCCCTGCAAACGCCCTGCGTTTACATTGCGAGCTGCATTGCAATAAGCTGGTGCTCGCCCACCACTTCGACATCGCGGACGAACTCGAAGCCGAACGACGCATAGTAGGCGCGTAAATGCCGGTGCGCATGAATCCAAAGGGAACGAACCTGCGCCTCCCGACAGCGGCAAAGCGCGGCACGGATCAATGCCGTCGCTATTCCTTTCTCTCTGTATCCGGGGAGAACCGCCACCCTGGCCAGCACCGCTTCCGGACCCGAAATGGACAAGCGGGCCGTGCCGACGGCGACTCCGTCGACTTTGGCAAGCAAGTGCAGTGAACCGGCATCCTGACCATCCAGATCCAGCTCCTGCGGGATCTTTTGTTCGCGGACAAAGACGCTACGCCGGATGGCTTGCGATTGCCTTCTGTCGCCCGGGCTCGAACCTATCGATATGTCCACTTCCATCTTTACGGCTCACCCCGTTGCAACACTGAACAGGGCGTTGTTTTTCGCCTCAACTGCTGCGGATCATCTCCGCGATCTGAAAGGCCATCTCCAGGGCCTGCTCGGCATTGAGCCGCGGGTCGCAGGTGGTGAGATACCGCAGTCCCAACTGGGCGTCGGAAAGCTGGCGCGCGCCGCCGATGCATTCGGTGACGTCGTCGCCGGTCAGTTCGAAATGAACCCCGCCCGGCACCGTGCCCTCCACCCAGTTCAGCTCGAAAAAGCATCGCAATTCCGAGAGAATATTGTCGAAGTCACGGGTTTTCAGTCCCGATTCGGCCTTGAAGGTGTTGGCGTGCATCGGGTCGCAGGTCCAGAGCACATGGTACCCCGATTTCTTCACCGCCCGCAGCAGGGGGGGCAGGTGCTTGTCGATGGCCTTGTAGCCGAACCGGGTGATCAGGGTGATGCGGCCGGGTTCGTTTTCCGGATTCAGCCGCTCGACGATCGCCAGGATGTTGTCGACATCGTAATCGGGGCCGACCTTCATGCCGAGCGGGTTGCGCACGCCCCGGAGAAACTCGACGTGGGCGCCGTCGAGCTGGCGGGTGCGGTCGCCGATCCACAGCATGTGCGCGGAACAGTCGTACCAGCCGCCGGCCACCGAATCCTCCCTGGTCAGGGCCTCTTCGTAGCCGAGGAACAGGGCCTCGTGCGAGGTGAAGAACTGGGCTTCCTTCATCTGGGGAATGTCGGTGGCAATGCCGATGGTTTCCATGAACTTGAGGGCGTTGCTGATCTGCCGGGCCATGCGCTCGTACGACCGGCCCATGGGCGACTGCTTGACGAACTCCTGATTCCAGGCATGGACCCGGTGCAGCGAACTGAAACCGCCGCGGGTGAAGGCGCGCAGCAGGTTCATGGTCGCCGCCGACAGATGATAGCCCTTGAGCATCCGCTCCGGATCGGGAATGCGCGCCTCTGCTATCGGTTCGGCGGAATTGGCCATGTCGCCCCGGTAACTGGGGATTTCGATGCCGTTGATCTTTTCGGTGTCGCTGGAACGCGGCTTGGCGTACTGGCCGGCGATGCGGCCGACCTTGACCACCGGCTTGTTGCCGGCATAGGTGAGGATGACCGCCATCTGCAGCAGCACCTTGAGGGTTTCGCGGATGTTGGGCGCGGTGCAGCGGGAGAACTCCTCGGAACAGTCACCGCCCTGGAGCAGGAAGGCCTCGCCTCTGACCGCCCTGGCGAGCATGGCCTTCAAGTCCCTGATCTCACCGGCAAACACCAGCGGCGGCAACAGGGAGAGGGTCGCGATGATCTCGTCGTACCGCTCCTTGTCCGGCCAGTTGGGTTGTTGCAGGGCGGAATGATTCTGCCAGCTTGTCTTGCTCCAGTTGCGCGTTTTCTCCATGGTCGTCGTGTAAAGGGTGAGGGTTGATCGTGTACCGGCCGCGCCGGCAGCCTGTTTTTTCAGGGGGCATCCTTGAGGCAACTGTTGCCGAAACAGCAGACCTCCTGATCGAAGACATTGAGGATGCGCAGGGCCTGGTCCCGCTTGCCGGGATCGGCGAAGGGCTCGAACACGCATTCATCGGCCAGCGTTTCCGCGCGGCTCCGGTCGGGAATGCAGGCCATGCCAGTGGCGAGCACCTTGCCCCGTGCCGTTTCCAGCAACTCCGCGTCCCGGCCGTTGGTGACTACGGCCAGGGGGATGCGGTACCCGGGATCCAGCAGCCGGGCGGCGGCAATGGCCGCCGTTTCCCTGGTCACCAGGGATCCGGGGCCATAGCGGACGATGAACAGCCGCCGGCCGTTGACCCGGACGGTGAGTTCGATCAGGGTCTGCGTCCGGTTGCCGTTGTAACAGGTGTCGATGGTCAGGCGGGGCTCCAGTTCGTCCCTGCCGTAGCCGAGCCGCTCCACCAAAAGCCGGGCCAGATCCTGACGGATCCGTTCGTCGTCGGTGTCGGGCAGCACCTCGCCGGTCAGATAATCCCGGAGTTCGCCGTAGACGATGTGATGGCCCGAGGTATCGATCATGGAGGCAGTCCTGAATCAAAAACACAAGAGGCAAACAACGGAGGGAAACAACGGGGTGCGGGGTTCCGGCCAAGGCTGTTTCGGCGTCCTGCTCCTCTCTTTCCGCCGTAGCATACACCTCGGCAAAGGGGTAACTAATCGTGGCTCAACCGTTTTGTCAATCCTCAATTTGCCAAAATCCGGTACGATGCCATCCCTCCGGCCCCGAATGGCAGGAAAGAGTGGCCCCGGCCCTGAAACCGGGGTATCTTCTTCCGGACGGACCGCGCCCCGGCGGCCCGGGCATTGCCTCTTTCCTCTTTCCTTTTTCCGACGTGCGATTCCATGACACCTGCAACCGGACACCATTGGCTGAAGATCACCCTGTTCTGCCCGCTTCCTCTGCTGGAACCGGCCACCGACCTCATGGCCGTGCTCAGCGGTGCCGGCGTGGAGCAGAGCCCGGAGACTGAAGCCGGCGCCCTGATCAGCGGTTTTTTCCAACTGGGAACGACAAGCGGCATCCACGCCCCCGCAGAAGAAACGGATACCCTTCTGGCCCGGGTCGAGAGTGAGATGGCCGAGCTGTTCGCCCTGTACGGCCGCGTTCCGGAAAAAGCGACCGTCACCTTGCTCGCCGACCAGGACTGGGCCACCTGCTGGCAGCAGTACTTCAAGCCCGTCGAGATCGTCCCCGGCCTGGTGATCAGACCGTCTTGGGAGCAATATCGGCCGGAGGCGGGCCAGGCGGTCATCGAGATGGATCCGGGCATGGCCTTCGGCACCGGCCAGCACGCCTCGACCCGGATGGCCCTGGAATTGATCAGAAGGTGCATGGTCGCCGGCTCCTGCCGGGAGGTGCTGGATGTCGGCACCGGCACCGGCATCCTGGCCATGGCCGCCGCCCTGTTCGGCGCCGAACGGGTGGTGGCCATCGACAACGATCCGGACGCGGTGGCGGTGGCGCGGGAAAATGTCGCCAAGAACGGGCTGGCCGGCACGATAGAAGTCAGCGCCACGCCGGTGGCACAGATTCGGGGCCCTTTTCCCCTGGTCTGCGCCAATATCGTCCACGACGTGCTGGTAGCCATGGCCGGCACTCTGGCGGGCCTGACCATGCCGGGGGGATCGCTGGTGCTGGCCGGTATCCTCAGCGGCGATCAGGAAAAGAGCATCGTCCGCATCTACCGCAATTTCGGCGTGCAGCCGCTCGACCGGCTGCATCAGGAGGAATGGGCGGCATTGCTGCTGCGGCGGGATTGAGGCCGCATCCCCGTCGGAGCGGCCGCAGACGCGAGTGCGCCACCTCCGCTTCCGCGGAATGATGGCGCACTCTTAAAAAAAACGGGATGACAGCCCGATCAAACGATTCAGGCTCTGTTGCTGAACGTGCCGGAACCGCCGTTCTGGGTAAAAACCGCCTCGCCACCGCGCTCTTCTTCCATGCCCATCAGGGCCATGGCGAGATACTGCTCGGCAGCGGCAGCCATCGCCGCATCGCTCCCTTCCGCTCCGGAAGCCGATCCCTGCGGACGGTTGGCCTCCATGGCGGCCACCGCCTCGTCGGTGCTGAACGAGCCGTCGCCGTCGGCATCGTAGGTGCTCATGAACTCATCTGCCGTGAGCGAGGAACCGGTGGCGTTGTTGACGATGTCGACCAATCCGGCGGCCTCGTCGGCGCTGATGATCCCGTCGCCGTTGGTGTCGGCTGAGTCGACCATGTCGGACTCAGCCGACCCTTGCATGCCGCCCATGCCGCCCGGAGGGGGAGGTGGCGCCCCCTGCGGACGGTTGGCTTCCAGGGCGGCAACCGTCTCTTCCTCGCTCAGGGTGCCGTCGCCGTCTCCATCGTAGGTTGCCAGAAACTCGGAAAGATCGACGGACACGCCGGTGGCCTCGCTGATCTTTTCGGTGAGAGTCTGCACCTCGGTCGAATCGAGACCGCCGCTGCCGTCCGCATCCGCCTTGGTGAAAAGCGCCCCCAAATCGGGTTTTTCCTTGGCCGAGGTCTGCTCCGTCCTGTCCGATCCATCCCGCATACGCATGGTGGACAGCGACCCCATGGAGTAACTGCTGGAACTGATACCGCTGATCGACATACTGATCCTCCTTCACACTGTTGAGCCGGCATCCCTGCTCCCAAATGGCCTCATGCCGTGGAGGGGAAGGGGCATTGCCCCCTGCCCGTTGCGGTACAGGGGTACTCCTCCTATCGTCCTGAAAAGAGGGGCGCTTTATGGCGATTGGGTCACCTGGAGGTAACGGCTGGTCACACAACGTTTCCCTGCTGCCGGTTCCGTCGCCGATTGCCCCATGGATTGCCCGTGTGGGCCGGGGGTCGCTTGCCGGGACGATCCGCATTGGTCCCTATCGCTGGTTCCGCACCCGGCGCGGCGATAGTCTGACGACCCGATGAAAGTATCGGTACATCAGAGAGTTTTGGCCGTTAATTTTGCGAAAAAAATTGTTAATTTTTGTAAATTGCCTCTATGGAGCGCCTCCGAGGATTTAAGGTGGGGGACAGTTTCCGCGCCACTTCCCCTGCAACCATTGCCGTGCCATGCGAATTCTGCTCATTGACGACGACACCGAACTCTGCGACCTGCTGACCGAATATCTGACCCAGGAGGGGTGCACGGTTTCGACCTGCCACGACGGCCGGCAAGGCCTCACCGCAGCCCTTGCCGGACACCACGATTTTGTCATTCTGGATGTCATGCTGCCCGGCTGCAACGGCATCGATCTGCTGCGGCAGCTCCGCCGCCTGTCGACGGTTCCGGTCCTGATGCTGACCGCCCGCGGCGATGCCGTCGACCGGATTGTCGGCCTGGAAATGGGGGCCGACGATTACCTGCCCAAACCCTTCGATCCCCGTGAACTGGTGGCCCGGATCCGCGCCATCCAGCGGCGCGGCGAAAACGGATTCGGCACCCGGCAGGCCGTTCCCGGCAAGCTGACCGCCGACGACCTGCTCATCGACCTCGGCACCCGGACCGTGTTCCGGAACAGCGATATGGTCCCGCTGACCGCGGTCGAATTCTCCCTGCTGCACGCCCTGGTCAAGCGCATCGGCCAGGTGGTCAACCGGGAGGAACTGGCCCAGGAGGTGCTCGGCCGGAAACTGGAAATGTTCGACCGCAGCATCGATGTCCACATCAGCAGCCTGCGCCGGAAGCTGGGCCATAACGTCAACGGCATCGAACGGATCAAAACCGTGCGTAGCGTCGGCTACATGTACAGCCGCATCTGAACCGCGAGGCTCCATCACCCATGCGCGGCATCTTTCCCCGGCTCCTGCTCAGCTTTTCCCTGACCTTCCTGCTGGCCGGCCTGCTCAGCGGCCTGGTCGTGTTCTCTTTTTCCCGGCTGTCGGTGGAGTCGTTCCGCAACGATTTTCGCAAGGCCCTGCACGCCAATCTCGCCCGCTCCGTCGTGCTGATGGGGCAGGCCGCGCAGATGATGCGCCAACTCAGGGGGGACCGGGCCTTTGCCGACTACGTCGCCGACATCGAATCCTCGATGCGGACCCGGCTCTATCTCGTCCTGGACAACACGGTCCTGCCGGCGACCTCGGACCCGCAGATCCTCGGTCTGGCAGCCCGCACCGGCGCGGCAACCGCGCCCATTCTCGAAGAAGACGAGGGCCAGTTGATCGTGGCGCAGCGGCTGGCCACCCCGGAGGGGCTCACCTTCACGGTGATCGGGCTGCACCAGTTGGGGCCACCCCCCGGCATGACCGGCCCTCCCCCGTTTCCGGGAAAATTCGGCCCCGGTCCGCCGCCGTTTCCTCCCCCCGAACAAGAGGGGCTGCTCGCCCTGTTCGGCCGCACGCTGGGCCTGCGTTTCCTCGTCTTTCTGCCCGTGGCCGGACTCATCTGCCTGCTCCTGGCCCGGTCGTTCAGCGCGCCGCTCGACCGCCTGCGCCGGACAAGTCGCCAGATCGCCGCCGGCGACCTCTCGGCCAGGGTCGGCACCAGTTTGGGCAAGCCCGGCAACGAGATCGGCGACCTGGGCCGGGATTTCGATCTCATGGCCGAGCGGATGGAGGGGCTGGTCAACGGCCAGAAGCGGCTGCTGCTCGACATTTCGCACGAACTGCGCTCGCCCTTGGCCCGGCTCAACCTGGCCCTCGAACTGACCAAAAAGCGGTGCGCCGACGATGACGGCAACCTGGCCCGGATCGGCCGCGAATCGGTGCGGTTGAACGAACTGATCGGCCAACTGCTCACCCTGGCCCGCAGCGAAACCGCGGCCATCGACGCCGATGCGCCGGCGGTCGACCTGGTTGCATTGCTTCAGGAAATCGGCGCCGACGTCGACTTTGAAACCCGCGGCCAAGGCAAGGGTGTCCGGCTGCTCGACTGCGAGGCCGTGACCGTGACCGGATCGCGGGAACTGCTCCGGCAGGCCATCGAAAACATCGTCCGCAACGGTGCCTACTACACCCGTAGCGGCAGCCCGGTGGAGGTTCGCCTGTCCTCCCGGCGCGACGAATCCGGCGCGCGCATGGCCGTCATCCGTGTCCGGGATTACGGTCCCGGCGTGCCGGAGGACAAACTGCCCCACCTCACCGAGCCCTTTTTCCGGGTGGCCGAAGCCCGTGACCGCACCAGCGGCGGCGTCGGGCTGGGGCTGGCCATTGCCCAACAGGTGGTGCACCAGCACGGCGGTTTGCTCCGATTTGCCAACACTCTCGAACGAGAGGGCCTGGAGGTCGAAATCGAGCTGCCAGCCAGAGATGCGGCAGCGGCACACGGCGCGCATCCTGCTGACCGCCCTGCGGACGGTGCCGGGCCGCGCACAAGTTTTTCTTGACGGCCCACAGACTCTGTGCTAATTAGCCAATCTCGAAATGGCCCTGGATGCAGCGATCCGGCCATTTTTCCGTGAGCACCATTCCTCGGTAGCTCAGTTGGTAGAGCAGGCGGCTGTTAACCGCCTTGTCGGGGGTTCGAGTCCCTCCCGGGGAGCCAAATACATCCAACCCTGTTGGCAAATGAAGCCCGTGAGTCCACGACTCACGGGCTTTTGTTGTTCCAGGTGGCAGCCCTCCCGATCCGACCAGGGCCACCTGTCAGAAAGAATGAAGAATGGACAAATTGTGCCGCATACGCTATGGTGGCCGCCCAGTCCGTGACCATGGGCCGGTTTCCGGCCCGTTTTTTTTGGATGCCCCGCGCGGCGGTCCCGGCAACCCTGCGGGCATCTTCTGAACGTTCCCCCGTTACCAGCAGCACCGCCATGAGCAGTCAGCATCTCAAGGAAATACAGAAACGACGCACCTTCGGCATCATCAGCCATCCCGACGCCGGCAAGACCACGCTCACCGAAAAGCTGCTGCTCTTCGGCGGAGCCATCCAGATGGCCGGCGCGGTCAAGTCCCGCAAGACGGCCATACACGCCACCAGCGACTGGATGGCCATCGAGCGCGAGCGCGGCATCTCGGTGACCACCTCGGTGATGAAGTTCAACTATCGCGACTATGAGATCAACCTGCTCGACACCCCCGGCCACCAGGATTTCTCCGAGGACACCTACCGGGTGCTGACCGCCGTGGACTCGGCCCTGATGGTGATCGACAGCGCCAAGGGCGTCGAGGCCCAGACCACCAAGCTGATGGAGGTCTGCCGGATGCGCAACACCCCGATCATCACCTTCATCAACAAGCTCGACCGCGACGGCCTGGAGCCGCTCGACATCCTCTCCGACATCGAGGACAAACTGCAGATCGAGTGCGCGCCGCTGTCCTGGCCCATCGGCATGGGCAAGGGCTTCAAGGGCGTCTACGACCTGCACCGGCAGCAGATCACCTTGTTCACGCCCAGCCAGGACACCCGCCCCGAGGACAGCCTCGTGGTCAGGGACCTGAACGACCCGATGCTCGACCAGCTTTTGGGCGGCTATGCCGCCGACAAGCTGCGTGAGGACATCGACCTCCTCCATGGCGCGGCCAATCCCTTCGAATACGAACATTACCTCAAGGCCGGCCAGACGCCGGTGTTCTTCGGCAGCGCCATCAACAACTTCGGCGTGCGCGAGCTGCTCGACGCCTTTGTCGAACTCTCCCCGCCGCCCGGCCCGCGTGCCACCACCACCCGCATGGTCCATCCCGAGGAGGAGGCCTTCAGCGGCTTCACCTTCAAAATCCAGGCGAACATGGACCCGGCCCACCGCGACCGCATCGCCTTCTTCCGCATCTGCTCGGGCAAGTTCACCAGGGGCATGAAGGTGATGCACCACCGGCTGGGCAAGGAGGTGAACCTGAGCAACGCCACCGTGTTCATGGCCCAGGAGCGCTCGCACGTGGACGAGGCCTATCCAGGCGACATCATCGGCATCCACAACCACGGCACCATCAAGATCGGCGACACCTTCACCGACAGGGAAGAACTCAAGTTCACCGGCATCCCCAACTTCGCGCCCGAGCATTTCCGCCGGGTGGTCCTGAAAAACCCGCTCAAGATGAAGCAGTTGCAAAAGGGCCTCCTGCAGATGGCGGAAGAAGGCGCGGTGCAGGTCTTCCGGCCGCTGATGGGCAACGACTACATCCTCGGCGCGGTGGGCGTGCTCCAGTTCGAGGTGACCATGACCCGGCTCAAGGACGAATACGGCGTGGACGCCACCTACGAACCGCTCAGCTACACCCTGGCCCGCTGGGTGAGCTGCGACAACAAGCAGCAGATGCGCGAGTTCGAAAAGAAAAACCAGTTCAACCTGGCCTTCGACGCCGAAGGCCACCTGACCTACCTGGCCGAGGGCAGTTGGCGGCTTGCCCATACCCAGGACCTGTTTCCCGAGGTGGTGTTCCACAAAACGCGGGAATCGGTGTGAGCGTCATGCAGGCGGTTGTGCAGGAAGAACGGACGGGCTGCGGCATCGCCAGCGTGGCGGCCATCGCCGGTGTTTCGTACGGCGAAGCGGCCGCGCTGGCCGCCTCTCTCGACATCCATGCAAGCGACGCATCGCTCTGGTCCGACCCAGCCTCTGTCCGCAGGTTGCTCGCCGCCTACGGCCTGGCGGCCTGGCCAAGGGAAATCCCGTTTTCCTCGTGGCAGGAGCTGCCGGATTACGCCCTGCTCGCCATCAAATGGCGATTGCTCGCGGGAAAACCGCATTGGCATTGGGTGGTGTTCGTTCGTGATCGCCAAGGCGCGCGGGTGTTGGATTCGAAAGCGGACCTGAAACGCCATTGCCGCCGCGATTTTGGCCGCATGCACCCCAAATGGTTCATCCCCGTCCAAGAACTGGCGCCTGCCATGCCACCGCACCGCCCGTGGGACGCACGCACGGTGGCATGATCCTGCTGATCCATCCGCCGGTGGCCAAGCCGGGCGAGCCGCCGGCCGGCATCGCCTCCCTGGCCGGCAGCCTGCGCGCCCGCGGCATTGACTGCGACCTGCTCGACGCCAATCTGGAGGGCCTGCTGTTTCTTCTCGACCGGGATGCCGCTACGCCAAGCGATGCCTGGTCGAAACGGGCTCTGCGCCATCGGCAGGCCAATCTGGCCGCGCTGCGTTCGTCCGCACTTTACCGGAACCCGGACCGCTACCAGCGGGCAGTGCGCGACCTCAACCGCGCCCTGGAAGTGGCGGCGCGCGACCAACCGAACCTCGCCCTCAGCCTGAGCAACTACCAGGACGACACCAACCCGCTGGCCAGCGACGACCTGCTGCGGGCAGCGGCACAGCCCGAGCTCAACCCATTCTTTGCCTGGATGGAGACGCGCCTTTCGGCCCTGCTGGCGGAGCGGCGCCCCCAATGGGTGGGGATTTCGCTCTGTTATCTCAGCCAGGCGGTCTGCACCTTTGCCCTGCTCGGTTTTCTCAAGAGCCGCTGGCCCGGACTCAGGCTCATCCTCGGCGGCGGGCTGCTCACCTCCTGGATGAGCCATCCGGGATGGCGCGATCCCTTTGCCGGTCTGGTCGACCACTGCATCGCCGGGCCGGGGGAAGAACCGCTGCTGCGCCTGCTGGGCGATGACCAACCCGCCCCGGATGCGGCCCCCGACTATGACGGCCTGCCGCTGGCCGACTACCTCTCCCCCGGCCCGGTCCTGCCCTATGCGGCCTCGCGCGGCTGCTACTGGAACCGGTGCGGCTTCTGCCCGGAAACAGCGGAGCAGAGCCGCTACCGCCCGGTGGCCCCGGCCACGGTCCTCGACCATCTCAGCGAGTTGCGCCCCCGCATCCGGCCGGTGCTGCTCCACCTGCTCGACAATGCGGTCAGCCCAGTGCTCATGCGCGCCCTCTGCGACCAGCCGCCCGGTGTGCCCTGGTACGGTTTTGTCCGTTTCCACGAACAGTTGGCCGACAGCGACTTCTGCCGGCGCTTGCGCGCCTCCGGCTGCGTACTGCTCAAACTCGGCCTGGAGTCGGGCAGCCAGGCGGTGCTCGACACCATGGACAAGGGCGTCCGCCTGGAACTGGCGAGGCGCGTGCTCGCCGCCCTGCGCCGGGCCGGCATCGCCACCTACGTCTACCTGCTCTTCGGCACGCCCTCGGAGTCGCCCATCGAGGCGCGCCAGACCATGGATTTCGTCCTGCGCCATCATCAGGCCATCACCTTCCTCAACCTGGCCATCTTCAACATGCCGATCGCCGGCAAAGAAGCCGGGCAATTGCCGGGCCACGGGTTCTCCCAGGGCGATCTGTCGCTCTACCTGGATTTCGTCCACCCCCGCGGCTGGGACCGGCGGGCGGTGCGCACCTTCCTCGACCGCGAATTCAGGCGCCAGCCGCAGATCGCCGCCATCCTCCGCCGCGATCCGCCTTTTTTCACCTCCAACCATGCCCCGTTTTTCGGTGGCCTCCACCTCGATCCGCCCGAGCGGACAGCAGGAAAAGAAAGGCGTCCCACCCACTTTGGAGCGGAAAAAAATCCTCTTTAATGCTAGGTTGACGGCGATAGCAAGCCGTCGCCGGCTCGCCGCCCCGTTCCACCAAATGCCTGCCTCGGCGGGCGTTGCTCTCTTGCAAGGAAAAATCCCATGGCTCTCGTCACGCAACTCCACCGCCAGGTCAAGCCCGACTTCGCCTACTGTTTCAACATCGAATCCAGCCGCGCGCTCATGCCTGCGGAGACCGAGCGGCTGCGGCTGATTCTGGCCGACGGCTTTCTCATCGACACCGTCACCTTCGAACCCGTCCTCGCCGGCAAGCGGGTGGTCGAGGTCGGCCCCCGGCTCAACTTCGCCACCGCCTGGTCGTCGAACCTGGTGTCCATCTGCCGGGCGGTCGGTCTGGACGCGGTCAGCCGGGTGGAACGGTCGCGCCGCTATCTCGTGCCCGAAGGGGAAGACATCGGGGCCTTCATCGCCAAGCGCCACGATCGCATGACCGAATGCGTCTACCCGGCACCGCTGACCACCTTCGAGACCGGCATCGTGCCCGAGCCGGTCTACGAGGTCGACCTGAAGAGCAAGGGGCCGGACGGCCTGCTCGACATCCCCGGCATCTCCATGGACCAGTGGGACCGGGAGCTGTACCACGACTACTTCGTCAGGCGCTGCGGCCGCAACCCGACCATCGTCGAGATCATGGATCTCAACAACGCCAACTCCGAACACTCGCGCCACGGCTTCTTCCGCGGCAAGCAGGTGATCGACGGCCAGCCCTGCGACACGCCCCTGTTCAAGGTGGTCACCGACACCCTGGCCGCCAACCCCAAGGGCAGCAAGGTGGCCTTCAAGGACAACTCCAGCGTCATCGAGGGCGCCCCCCTGACCACGTTGCTGCCCGAACAGCCCGGCCAGCCTTCCGCTCTGCGCGAGGCCACGGTCTGCTACCATCCGCTGCTCACCGCCGAGACCCACAATTTCCCCACCGGCGTCGCCCCCTTTCCCGGCGCCGAAACCGGTACCGGCGGCCGCATCCGCGACGTCCAGGGCACCGGCCGCGGCGGCCTGGTCATGGCCGGCACCGCCGGCTACTGCGTGGCCAATCTGCACATCCCCGACTATCCGCTGGACTGGGAAAACAGCTACGCCTGTCCGGACAGCTTGGCGCCGGCGCTCACCATCGAGATCGAGGCCAGCAACGGCGCCTCGGAATACGGCAACAAATTCGGCGAGCCGTTGATCCAGGGCTTCACCCGTAGCTTCGACCTGCGCCTGGAAAACGGCGAGCGCTGGGGCTTCCTCAAGCCGATCATGTTCACCGGCGGCATCGGCCAGATCGACGACCGGCACACCGAGAAGAAGAAGGCGGTCAAGGGCATGCTCATCGTCCAGGTGGGCGGCCCGGCCTACCGGGTCGGCTTCGGCGGCGGCGCGGCCTCGTCGATGATGCAGGGCGAGAACGAATCCAAACTCGATTTCGACGCGGTCCAGCGCGGCGACGCCGAGATGGAGCAGAAGATGAACCGGGTGATCCGTGCCTGCAACGAGATGGGGAGCTTAAGCCTGATCGACGTCATCCACGACCAGGGCGCCGGCGGGCCGGCCAACGTGCTCAAGGAACTGGTCGAGCATGCCGGCGGCCGGGTGGAGATCCGCAACATCCGGGTGGGCGATCCGACCATGTCGGTCCTGGAGATCTACGTGGCCGAATACCAGGAACGGGTTGGCCTTTTGATCAGCCCCGAGAATATCGGGCGCTTCCAAGAGATCTGCGAACGGGAGAAGGTGGCCTGCGAGATTTTGGGCGAGGTCACCGGCGACCTGCGCTTCGTTGTCCACGACAGCCTGGACAACACCATGCCGGTGGACATCGAGATTCCGGAGCTGCTCGGCAAGATTCCGCAGAAAACCTTCACCGACAGCCGCACCTGTCCCGCCCTGTCCCCCTTTGTCCCGCCCAAGGGCATGGACGTGCGCGAGGCCCTGAACCGGGTGCTGCGGCTGGTGTCGGTGGGCTCCAAACGGTTCCTCACCAACAAGGTCGACCGGGCGGTCACCGGCCTGATCGCCCAGCAGCAGTGCTGCGGCCCGCTGCAACTGACCGTCGGCGACGTGGCCGTGGTGGCGCAGAGCCATTTCGGCCACACCGGCATTGCCACGGCCATCGGCGAACAGCCGATCAAGATGCTGGTCGATCCTGCGGCCGGGGCGCGGATGGCGGTGGGCGAGGCCCTGACCAACCTGGTCTGGGCGCGGATCAGGGATCTGGAGCAGGTCAAGTGCTCGGCCAACTGGATGTGGGCGCCGAAGCTGCCCGGCGAGGGCGCCGCCCTGCGCGACGCCGTCGAGGCCATGGCAACGGCGATGATCGCCGTGGGCATCGCGGTGGACGGCGGCAAGGACAGCCTGTCCATGGCTGCCAAGGTGGGTGACGAGGTGGTCAAGTCGCCGCGCGAATTGGTGGTTTCCGTGTACGCGGCCATGGACGACATCCGCAGGAAGGTCACCCCGGACATCAAGGAGCCCGGTTCCGCCCTGCTGCTGGTCGATCTTTCCGGCGGCAAGAACCGCCTGGGCGGCAGCGCCCTGGCCCAGACCTGCGGCCGGATCGGCGACGAGGTCCCGGACATGGACGACCCGGTCCTGGTCAAGCGGGCCTTTGGCGCCGTGCAGTACCTGATCGAGAAAGGGATGATTCTCGCCGGCCACGACCGCAGCGACGGCGGCCTGATCACCACGGTGCTGGAGATGGCCTTTGCCGGCAACTGCGGCCTCAACCTGGCGCTCAGCGGCACAACTTCGCCGCTGGAAAGCCTGTTCGCCGAGGAACTGGGCCTGGTGGTCGAATGCCGCTGGAGCCATCTGGCCGAGGTCAAGCAGCGGTTCGACCAGGCCAGAATTCCCTGCCTGGTGCTGGGCTCCAGCGTGGCCAGAAAGGCGGTCACCATCCAGTACAACGGACATCTGGTGCTGGACGACTCGATGATTCTCCTGCGCCAGTGGTGGGAGGAAACCAGCTACCAGCTGGAGCGGCTCCAGGTCGATCCCGACTGCGCCGATGCGGAAAAATTCAATATCTTCGACCGCAAAGGTCCGGAATATGTCCTCGGTTTCACACCCGAGGCCACGGCGCCGGCCATTCTGCAGAAAAAGGACAAGCCCAAAGTGGTCATCCTCCGCGACGAGGGTTCGAACTCCGACCGGGAGATGAGTTCCGCCTTTTACTCAGCCGGGTTCGAGCCCTGGGACGTGACCATGACCGACCTGCTGGCCGGCCGGATCGACCTGGCCCGATTTCGGGGCATCGCGGCGGTGGGCGGCTTCTCCTACGCCGACGTGCCGGAGAGCGCCAAGGGCTGGGCCGCGACCATCCGCTTCAACGAGCGGCTTCAGGCCCAGTTCCACGAGTTCTACAACCGGCCGGACACCTTCACCCTGGGCATCTGCAACGGCTGCCAGCTGTTCGGCCTACTCGGCTGGGTACCCTGGCAGGGCATCGAGGCAAAGCGGCAGCCCCGCTTCATCCATAATCTGAGCGGCCGTTTCGAATCCCGCTGGGTCACGGTCAAAGTCCTGCCGAGCAAGGCGATCATGCTCCAGGGCATGGACGACCTGATCTTCGGCATCCATGTCGACCACGGCGAGGGCTTTCTGCACTTTCCGGATGCAGCCATCCGGGACCGTGTCTGGAACGAGCAGATGGCCTCGGTGGTCTTTGTCGACGACGAGGGTCAGCCCACCGAGGCCTATCCCTTCAACCCCAACGGCTCACCCGGCGGCCTCACCGGCATCTGCTCGCCCGACGGGCGCCACCTGGCGATGATGCCCCATCCCGAGCGGGCCTTCCTGCCCTGGCAGTGCCACTGGCTGCCCGAAGCGATGCAGGCGATACCGGTCAGCCCCTGGCTGCGGATGTTCCAGAACGCCTATCGGTGGTGCATGGGCTGAGCGGGGAGGTCACTTCGTCCGCGACGTCATTCCATTTCCACTGCAGCAACAAAAACTGCGCTGTACCGGCCTGGCATCCGGGCCTCGCCTCGGAAGGCCAAGATTGTCGCGACACTGTCACGACAATCTTTAGTCAAACAACTCAAGCGATTCTGGTGCGACCAATTTGCGCGGTCGACCGGATTTGCGACAACCCGTCAGGCGAGACAATCGACAGTTTTTTTCAGCGGAAAGGGCTTTTGCCGATTGCGTTGTCGGGTCGACAAAGGTAAGTGCAATGGTTGACCAGATCGCCCCGTTTCCTCTTATCCAGGAGCATCCATGCGCCAGCCTGCCCTCGCCGTTGTTTTCGTCCTGATTCTCGCCCTCGCCGGTTGCGGAACCCCGAGCCGGGAAGCCGCAGGTCATCGACCCGGCGGCCCGCAGCCGTTCGAGCTGACCGTACTGCACATCAACGACCACCATTCCCATCTCGATCCGGAGCCGGCCACCCTGCAACTGGCCACCGGCGGCGGCAGGCGCGAACCGGTGACCGTGGAGCGGGGCGGCTTCGCCAGGGTGGTCGGGGCAATCAGGGACTTGGAAAAAGAATCCTCCCATGTGGTCAAAATCCACAGCGGCGATGCCAGCACCGGCGACCTCTATTATACCCTCACCGAGGGCAGGGCGGATGCCGAACTCATGAACGCGGTCTGCTTCGATGCGTTCACCCTGGGCAATCATGAATTCGACAATACCGACGCCGGCATCAAAAGACTGATAGGATTTCTCCACGAAGATAAGTGCAAAACCCCGGTGCTGAGCGCCAATGTCCGTTTCGGCGCCTCCTCGCCGATGCACGGCACCGTGCCCCCGGAGACGGTTCTCCCCTCCGTGGTGCTTGAGCGCGGCGGCCAGAAGATCGGGATCATCGGGCTGACCGTGGCCGGCAAATCCAAGAACTCCTCCCAACCCGATCCCGATACCGTTCTGCTCGACGAGGCGACCATGGCCCAGGCGGAGATCGACCGCCTCCGAAGCCAGGGCATCGACAAGATCATTCTCTCGACCCACATCGGTTACCGGGCCGATCAGGCGCTGGTCAGGGAACTGAGCGGCGTCGACGTGGTGATCGGAGGAGATTCCCATTCCCTGCTCGGGCCCGACAATCTGAAGGAATACGGCATGACCCCGGAAGGACCGTATCCAACCCGGAGCACGGACCGGGACGGCAAGCCGGTGTGCATTGGTCAGGCCTGGCAGTACGGCTACGTGGTCGGCGAGATGCGGGTGCGCTTCGATGCGGCCGGTGAGGTCAGCGATTGCACCGGAACTCCCTGGGTACTGCTCGGCGACCGGTTCAGCCGCGGTGACCAGCCGCTCAATGCGGCGGAGACCGCCGCCGTGCGCGCCGACATCGATGCCGGCAAAGTCCTGCGGATAACCGCCCCGGACCCGCAGGCCGAAGCCATCCTCGCTCCCTATGCGAAGCAGAAAGAGGCGATGGGCGCCACCGTGGTGGCCACCGCCACGGACAACCTCTGTCTGCGGCGGGTGCCGGGCAACCAGCGCGACACCTCCCGCTCTTCCCTCGGCGATGCCTGCAACGCCAACGAACGGGTCAACGCCCATGGCGGCGATATCCAGCAGATTGTCGCCGAGGCCTTCCTGCAACAGGGCAAGGCGTTCTTCGGTGCCGATCTCTCCATTCAGAACGGCGGCGGTGTCCGGATCGATCTTCCCAAGGGGCCTGTCACGATCAAGGACGTGTACACGGTCCTGCCGTTCAAGAACACCCTGGTGCAGCTCAACGCCACCGGCGCCGAGGTCAAGGCTGCCCTCGAGGATGCGGTGGAAGGCGTGGCCGGACCGGCGGGCAATACCGGCTGCTATCCCTACACCGGCGGACTCCGCTGGCGGCTCGATCTGACCAAGCCCAAGGGTGCGCGTCTCTCCCACCTGGAAATCCGGGCGGCTGACGGCAGCTACCGGCCCTTTGACCTCAACGCGACCTACAAGGTGGTCACCATTTCCTTCCTTGCCGACGGCGGCGATTCCTTCGCCAGCCTGAAAAACATCACCGGTGAGCGGCGGGTCGAGGTGGGGCTCGATTATGCCGAGGCCTTTCTCAAATACCTCGAAAAACTGCCCGGTGAGCACAAGGTGCTACGGCCGTTGCCGGTCAGGGAGTACAGCACCCAGCGGTTTGTCGACAGCCTCTGAAGAACGTGCCCGCGAGGGGCGGGCTGTTGTTTCCTGTCCTGGTCCATGCGGACCGGGGATTGCCCCGCGACCATGGCCGGCCGGAATTGGCCTGGGAAACGGGAAGGAACGGTGGCCGGCAGGGTCGGGCGGGTTTCAGCCGATACTGGCGTCGAACTGGTCCGCCCAGGCCAGCGCCTTGAGATAGGCGTCGATCATGGCCTCCGGGGCGATACCGAGCTGCCGGAGAAAGTCGGCGCAGGCGTGAAACTCGCCCCGTTCGTAGGCTGCAACCGCCTGGAGATAGGGGGCCAGCGGACCTGTGCGCTTGTCGAGAGCGTTTTTCAGCCCATCGGTGAGCGGCAGCTTGGCGGTGAGTTCGGCCATGGGCATGTCGAGCATGGCATCGAGCAGGGAGAAGAGGCCGAGGAGAAAGAGCTGGGATCCGTCCGCCGGTTTGTTGCCGAGCTCGGCCAGGAGCTGGCAGAGTTGCGCCCTGATCATCGACAGGCGCATCAGTTCCGAGGGCTTGCCCACGGAGATTTCCGAGGCGGCGGCCAGCGAAATGAACTGCCGCACGCCGCTCTCCCCCAGATAGGCCAGGGCATAACGGACCGAAGAGACCTTGCGGACCAGTGAATAGTAGGCGGAGTTGATGTAGCGGAAGAGTTTGTAGGAAAGCGAGACATCCGGACTCACCAGCCGTTCGATTCTGCGCAGATCGACCTCGGGCCGGCAGACTTCAGCCAGCAGGTTGAGCAGCACGATTTTCGAGGTATCGATAGTCCTGTTCTTGAGCACCTCCGGCTTGTCGAGGAAATAGCCCTGGAAATAGCTGAAGCCCAACGACAGCGCCAATTGGAACTCCTGATAGCTCTCAATTTTTTCGGCGAGCCAGGCAACGCCCGGATAGCACCGCATCCGGGCCATGTTGTCCGTCAGGCGTTCCCGGTCGGCCGCTTGCAGATCGACCTTGACGATGTGGACCGAAGGAATCAATTGGGCAGATTGTTCATTGAAGTCGAAATCGTCGAGGGCCAGGGTGTATCCCTGCTCCTTCAACTCCTTGCAGGCCGCAAACACGCTCGGGGAGGGGAGGATCGACTCCAGGATCTCGACGATGCAGCGCTTCCGGGGCAGCTGGATCGGTGTCTTCTGGAGGAGGTGGTTTTCGGTGAAGTTGATCAGGGCCCGGTGGCGACCGGTTATCGCGTCCAGGCCGATGTTGAACAGGACATGGGCCAGGACGGTATGGGTGGCCTCGTCGCTGTTCATGTGCTCGGGGAAGGCATTGTCCATGCTCGACCGGTAGAGCACCTCGTAGGCGAACAGGCGCCTCTGCCGATCAAAGATGGGTTGCCGCGCGATATACACATCCATCGTCTGCCCCTTGTCCTGCGTTGAAAAACGGTTGGAACAGCAAGAGGCGCCCCTCTCGGGAGGCCATGACGCGATGTTCCGGGAACCGATGTCTTTAACAATATCGAAACGGCATCAAAGGCGGAAGGTTTTTCGCCCAACACGCGCAAATTCTTTGCTTGCACCGGGCATGGCGGAGTGAGCGCGGGCCCGCTGCGGCCGGAGCGAAGCGGACGGGCCGGGTGTGCCGGCTGGCCGTCGAGCGCGCCGGCACCGCTTCTGAGCCATTATTTGAAGAAGGCCAGCAGGGCGTGCAGCGTGGTCAGGGGATGCGGGGGGCAGCCGGGGATATAGAGGTCAACGGGAATGAGGCTGTTCAGGTCGCCGACGATGTCCTCCGAGCCGTAAAAGGGGCCGCCCGAGATGGCGCAGCAGCCGCTGGCGATCACCACCTTGGGCGCGGGCACGGCGGCGTAGGTATCGAGCAGGGCGGTGCGCATGTTGCGGGTGATCGGTCCGGTGACGTGGATGCCGTCGGCATGCCGGGGCGAGGCGACGAAATCGATGCCGAACCGGGAGAGGTCGAAAAACGGTGTGTTCAGGACGTTGGTGTCGGCCTCGCAGGCATTGCAGCCGCCGGCCGAGACCTGGCGGAGCTGGAGCGAGCGGCCGAACAGTTTCTTGAAATGGGCCTTGGCGTGGCTGGCCAGGTCGGGCAGGGCGCCGCTGACGATCAGATCCTCGCGGCGGGCCGCCCCCATCTCGAAGATGCCGCTGAAGCGGACGAAGGCGCCGTCTTCCACCTGGGCGCAGGCGCCGCAGAAGGTACAGCGGCCCAGATCGATGGTCCGTTTTTCGGCCGCGATCGCTTCCTGCGGGCAGAGGCCCGCGCATCGGCGGACGATGGCAGGGTCGCAGGCGGCGTTGATCTCGGGCAAACCGCGAAAACGGGAAGAGAGCCGCACCGGTTGGTTTGGATAAGGGCTGGTCCGGTATCCCTGGTTCAGTCTGGTGCCGATTACCTTGAACATGTTGTTCCCCTGTCGAGGCGGTTGGCCACCGCCCTGTCCTGTCTGTCCATCCCTGTCCCCCTACAGATCGAAACCGCAGTAACTGAGGTTGAAACTCTTGTTGCAGAGAGGAAAGTCGGAGATGGCCTGGTTGCGCAGGGCCATGGCCAGTCCTGTCCAGTTGTGGAAGGACGGGTCCTTGATCTTGTAGCGGAGCAGCGCCCCGTCGTCGTCGGTGAGCAGGCAGTGGGACACCTCGCCCCGCCAGCCCTCGTTGAGGGTGACCACGAAACTGGCCGGGGCCAGTCGATGTTCGGCCGACCGCACCGGCTGGTGCGCCTCCTCCGGCGCGGCCAGGAGCTGTTCAATCAGGTCGAGCGCATGGACGATTTCCTCGCGCCGGACCATGGCCCGGCTGTAGACGTCGCCGTTGGTCGCCCGGTTGGTGATGGCGGGCAGGTCCGCATACCGTTCGGTGGGAAAGAATTCGCGCACGTCGTATTCCAGGCCCGAAGCCCGGCCGCAGGGCCCCACCAGGCCCAGTTGATCGGCCAGGGCCCGATTGACCGTGCCGGTGTACTCGAAACGGGCCAGGACGGTGTGGGCGGAGAAGAGCAGGTCGCAGACCTGGATAATTTCCGGCCGCAATTCCTTGATCTTGGCGCAAATGATCCGCCGCTGTTCCTTGCCCATGGCCTGGGTGATGCCCCCCGGCCGCACGAGGCTCTTGCCGAAGCGGTTGCCGCACAGCTCCAGCAGCAGGTTGAGGAACTCACCCCGGATGCGGCCGAAATAGGCGGCGGGCGGATTGAAGGCCACGTCGCCGCTCAGGGCGCCGAGATCGCCGATGTGGTTGGCCAGCCGCTCCAGTTCCAGGGCAATGGTCCGTACCGTGCGGGCGCCCGGTTCGACATCCAGCCCGGCCAGGGCCTCGATGGCCTGGCAGCAGCAGAGGTTGTGGCCGATGGCGGTGTCGCCGGCGACGGCCTCGCAGAGGATGGGCCAGCGCCGTTGCGGCACCGTGGTCAGCAGGCGCTCGACTCCCCGATGCTGGTAGCCCAACTGGATCTCCAGATGGAGCACTTCCTCGCCGGCGCATTGGAAGCGGAAATGGCCGGGCTCGATGATGCCGGCATGCACCGGCCCGACCCCCACCTCGTGGACGGCCTCGCCCTCGACCCGGTAATAGGGATAGTTGCCGGGAATGTCGGTGCGGTAGTCGTTGCCGAAGACATCGGGCCGGCCGCTCGCATTGGCATGGTAGCGCACCATCTTCAGCCAGGGATGGCCGTTGGGCCGCAGGCCGTACTGCTCGGCGATCTCCCGTTCGAACAGGTTGAACTTGGCCCCGGCCAACAGAGTCAGCGAGGGATAGTCCCGCTCCACCTCGGTTTCGACCACGTGGAGTTCGCTGTTGCGGAGCACGGCCAACAGTCGCATCCGCTCCCCTTCGGGGTAGGCGAAGAACTGGACGATGTAGCCGTTGCAGCGGACGAAGTCGGTCAGCACCCGGAGGAAACGGGGAAAATCGATCCGGGGAATGTGCTGGCGGGGCACCACCTCGCCGTTGCCGATCCGGAGCAGACTAGCCATGGAGGGTCCCTCCGATCATGGCGATGGTGCTGGTGATGGTTTCGTAGAGCGGTTCGGGCATCCAGACGCAGAGCAGCACCGAGGTCGCGAGCAGGGCCAGCGGCGGCAGGATCCGCACCGTCTGCTCCGGCACCAGCACCTCTTCCCGAACGGGACCGAAGGCCATGGCGGTGGCGATCCGGGCAAAGCCGGCCACCACCAGCACCAGTGCGGCGATGAACAGGCCTGCGGCTATCGGGTGCCCGGTCTGGATGGCGCCGGTCAGGATCATCAGCTCGCTGACGAAGATGCCGAACGGCGGCAGGCCGGAGATGCCGAGGAAGCCGGCGAAGAAACCGAGACAGGTGCGGGGCAGTAGCCGCGCCATGCCGCCGCACTGCGCGACCAGCTTGGTGCCGAAGCCGAGCACCAGGTTGCCGGCCGAGAGGAAGAGGGAGGATTTGAGCAGCGAATGGTGGATGAGATGGAGCATGGCGCCGTACAGGCCCAGGCCGCCGACCCCGATGCCGAGGGCGATCACCCCCATGTTCTCGATGCTCGAATAGGCGAGCATCCGCTTGTAATCCGGCTGGTTGAGGATGAAGATCCCGGCCACCGCGATGGAGAGGAGGCCGAAGCCGATGAGCAGGGAGCCGGAAAACTCGCCGAGGCCGGCCAGGACCATCAGACAGTGCACCTTGTAGATGCCCAAAAAAGCACAGTTGAGCAGTGCCCCGGACAGCAGGGCCGAGGCCGGGCTGGGCGCTTCGCTGTGGGCATCCGGCAGCCAGGTGTGCATCGGCGCCAGTCCCATCTTGGTGCCGAAGCCGATGAGCACGAAGATGAAGCCGGTCCGCAGCCAGAGCGGATCGAGCTGGCGGGCGGCCTCGTTCAGGGCGGAGAAGGTCAATGGTACGTCGATGCCAGCCCGGTCCAGGGCCAGGGTGATGAAAAAGAAGCCGAGCAGGGCCAGGGCGATCCCCACCGAGCAGATCAGCACGTATTTCCAGGTGGCTTCCAGGGCTTTTTTCGAGCGGTTGATGAAGATGAGCGGTGCGCTGGCCAAGGTGGTGGCCTCGATGGCGATCCACAGCACGATGGGATGGTCGGCCAGGGCGGCCATGCTCATGGTGCCGAGAAAGAGTTGCATGCAGCCGAGGAAGATCGGCTCGCTCCGCATCTCCTGCTCGCGCATGTAGAAGATGCTGTAGGGGGCGATGCAGACGAAGATGAACGAGATGACCAGCAGGACCAGGACCCCGGCCGGCCCGTTGCCGAAATAGGTGGGCAGATGCGGGGCCGGGGCGTGCAGCCAGCAGAAGCCGGTCAGGCCCAGGTGGAGTAGGGCCACCGCCATCAGCACGACCCGGCCCGATCTGACCGGCAGGCACAGGGTCAGCAGCCCGGTGAGCAGCGGCAGGAAAAAAATGGCTTCCAGCATGGTCAATCCTTGAGTTGCCCGAGGTAGGCGGTGTCGACGTCGTCGAAGGTGCGGTTGATGTTGTGGAGAATGATCCCCATGATCATCACCCCGACCAGGAGGTCGAGCAGAACGCCGAATTCGACCAGATAGATGCTGTGCGACTGGCCGGTGAGGGCGGTGCCCACCAGGTAGATCCCGTTTTCCAGCATCAGGTAGCCGATGACCTGAGTGATGGCTTTGGTGCGGCTCATCATCAGAAACAGGCCGCCGCCCAGGGTGGTGATGGCCGCGATCAGCAGCAGGGCGGCGTCGCCGGTCAGGGAGATACCCAGGTGATGGGTGATGTAGGCCGACAGGAGGATCAGGCCGAGTCCGACCACCAGGGAGGCGTGGTAGCCGACGATGGGCTCGACCTCGCGCTTGATCGCCACTTTGGTCACCGCCAGGTAGAGCAGGCCGGGGATGAGCGCCGCCTTGATCAGGAACATGAGCTGGAAGAAAAGAATGCCCTCGTTGCTGAGTGGGCTGTGCTCGTCGAGGAGCAGTGGAGCGATGGAAACCATGGCACCCTGCAGGGCCATGATCTTGACCAGAGCCATCATCCGGCTGGAGGCCAGCGACAGCAGGACCGACAGCAGAATGACAACCAGGACGACGTCGATGCCGGTGTTCATCAGGCAATCTCCACGGTGAGGATGATGGCGAAAAAGACCAGGGCGAACGAGGTGAGGATGTATTTGGGCACCATGTTCATTTTCAGCCGGGCGGTGAGCGACTCGGTGATGCCGATGGCCACGTAGACCACGGCCATCAGGGCGTAAAACGCCAGGGTGCCGGTAAGCGGCCCGGCGAGGCCGGCGGGCTTGAGCAGGCTGGCGATCAGGGCCGCGTACAGGAAGAGCTTGTAGAAGGCGCCCAGTTCGATCAGGGCCAGGTCCGGGCCGCTGTGATCGAGGATCATCACTTCGTGGATCATGGTCAGCTCCAGGTGGGTGGCCGGATCGTCCACCGGCACCCGCGAGTTTTCCGCGAGCAGGAGCATGAACAGGGCGACCACCGCCAGGATCAGCAGGGCGCCCTGGGGACCGGCGATGGCGATCGGCTGGGTACCGGAAAAATATCCAGCCAGACTGAGCGAGCCGTTTAAGCGGAAGAAGAGGATCAATACGGCGAAGATGGCCGCTTCGGCGAGGGTGCCGAAAAAGGCTTCGCGGGCCGCGCCCATGCCCTCGAAGGGCGAGCCGGTGTCCAGGGCGGCGGCGATGGTGAAGAAGCGACCGAGGCCCAGGAGGTAGAACAGGACGATGACATCGCCATGGAAGGACACCAGCGGCGCCTTGCCGGCAAAGGGAAAAAAGAGCAGGGCGGCAATGGCGGTGGCGCAGGCGACCAGAGGACCCAGGCGGAAGACGAAACTGGTGCTGGTGCTGTAGACCGAGCCCTTGCGCAGCAGCTTGGCCAGGGTCCAGTATTTGATCAGAAGCGGCGGCCCCTGTTTGCCGGCAAAGAGGGCCTTCACCTTTAAAATGATGCCGGGGAAGAGCGGGGCCAGCACCAGGGCCAGGCCGAAAGAGAGAACGGATTCCATGGCAAACCTTGATCCGGGCTAGACCACCAGCAGCAGGACGGCGATGGTCAGGACGATGTAGCCGATATAGAGTTGGATGTGGCCGTGCTGAATCCAGCGCAGCTTGTCCGCGACCCGCAGGATGGGCGCAACGAGCAGGCGATGGAGCCCGATCTCGGCCCGGTCTTCCACCGTGCTGGCATAGTGGGTCAGGCTGGGGAAAATTCGGGTGATCGGCTTGTGGACCGTGCGGATTTTGACGAAGGGCTGGTGAAACTCGACCACCTCCCTGGCATAGGAGGTGCCGGTGTACTGAATCCGGGCGGTCGGCCGGGTGAAGCCGCAGCCCCAGGTTGCCCCCTGAGACACGGGTTTGTTCCGGTAAACGAGGTGGCGGCCGGCGGCCAGGAGCAGGAACACGGCGAGGAACATCCGGGTTGCCAGGGCCAGGTTCTCCGGCAGGGAACCGAGCGGGTCGGGCGAGCCGGCAGCCGGCGCGACTAGGTCGCGCAGGCCGTGGAGCGCCATGCGGATGAACGGTTCCGGCCAGAGGCCGATCAGCACGCAGGCCAGGGCCAGGACGATCATGGCCGCGCGCATGGACAGGCCCGATTCGGCGATTGGCGACGACAGGGGACGGCGCGGTTCGCCGAGGAAGACGATGCCCACCACCTTGGTGAAGCAGGCCGAGGCAAGGCCGCCGATAAGCGCCAGGGCCAGGATGGCGGCCATGGCGAGGAGCGCGTCCGGCCCCTGGAGGCGGACTCCCTGAAAGGCGGCGCAATAGATGAGCAATTCGCTGACAAAGCCGTTTAGGGGCGGCAGGCCGGCAATGGCCACCGAGCCGGTGAGAAAGGTCCGGCCGGTGACGGGCATGCGCCGCATCAGGCCGCCCAGTTGATCGAGATGCCGGCAGCCGGTTTTCTGGATGATGGCGCCGGCACCCATGAACAGCAGCGATTTGAACAGGGCGTGGTTGAGCACGTGCAGCAGGCCGCCGGCAAAACCGAAGGCCGTCATGGCCGGGTTGTGCGAGGCGATCCCCAGCATGCCCAGACCGCAGCCGATGAGGATGATGCCGATATTCTCGATGCTGTGGTAGGCCAGAAGCCGCTTGATGTCGTGTTTGCCGAGGGCGTACGCCACGCCGAGCACGCCCGAGATCATGCCCAGGCCGAGCACGGTCCGGGCCAGAACCGGGGCCGGCTCGTCGAGAAGAAAATAGAGGCGGAGGAGGCCGTAGACGCCCATTTTGATCATCACTCCGGACATCAGGGCCGAGACATGGCTGGGGGCGGCTGGGTGGGCATGGGGCAGCCAGATGTGCAGCGGCATGACACCGGCCTTGGAACCGAAGCCGACCAGGGCCAGGAAAAAAGCGGTGAGCTTGACGGCATGCGGCGCCTGTCCCCATTGCGCGAAGGTAAAGCTGCCGGTGGCCTGGAAGAGCAGGCCGAAGGCGGCAAAAATCATCAGGGCGCCGGCCTGGGTGAAGAGCAGGTAGAGCGTGGCCGCCCGCCGGCTTTCCTCGTGCTCGTGGTCGTAGAGCACCAGGAGATAGGAGGCGAGGGACATCAGTTCCCAGGCCAGGGCAAAGGCGAACAGATTGTCGGCCAGGGTGACCAGGACCATGGCCGCGATCAGCAGGCTGAAGCACAACTGGTGCGCGCCGGTCTGCCAGGGGGAAACGTCGCGGTCGAGGTACTGATAGCCGTAGAGGGCGACGATCGGGGCGAGCAGGAAGACCGGCAGCAGGAAGACGGCGGTCAATGAATCCAGGGCCAGGGCCAGGGGCAGGACCTGGAGCCAAGTGCAGGAGAATGCGGAGATGGCCTCCTGGTTCCAGGTCAGGAAGAGGCCGATCATTCCGGTCAGGCAACCGGCCGCGAGGAGCGCGATATGCGTGGCTCGGGCGCCTGTGCTCCATCGCTGCATGGGCAGGGGCACCAGGCCGCCGGCCAAAATGAGCCCCAGGGCGGTCAATACGAGTTCCATGGCAAGGTACCGGCCGCGCCGGCAAGGGATCGAATTTTCGGCAATGTCCCACTCCGCGCCGTATCTCGACTCATGCGCACGGCCGGCGGACCGTCATGCCGCGACCGGATACCCTGGCCGGGCGGGTGCGCAAGCGGGTCACAGGGGCGAACCATGGGGCGGGGCGGTGGAGGGAAGGCGTGCACGGGACAACCACGTGGCGGCCATGGATCGAAACGGCGGCGAACAGGGCTCTGCCGCGAAAATCTACCTGGGCGCGGGGAAAAGGTGGATCGGATGCGCTATGAAACAGTGGGGGCTCAAGATCAGGGGCAGGGGAGGGCGCCATCACCGGAGTCCCCCGTTTTCAAGGGCCGTTCATTGCTCAAAGGTGAAGCCGTACCAGGGCGTCGTCCTATCCTCGGTGCCGGCCATTTCGATGACCTGGCAGTCGCCTATTTTCCGCCGTATGGCCTGCTGCCAGGCCAGGGCCTCGTTCTTGGTGGGAAACGGGCCGACCGCTGCCAGCGGGATAGCGCGTAGCCCTAGGTTTTCACACAGCTTGTCCACCTTGTCCTGCTGCTGGTGGATGCCGATCATCACGGTCATGGCACACCTTTGTCGTTGATTGAACGCGTGGGGTTTTCGTTATCAACCAAAACGTTCTGCATGGGCCGTGCCAGTAAACGGATTTTGTCACGGGAGCGAGCCGTGCCCGACCGGGAAAAGAATGCCGGGGGACGGGATATCGATGGAAACAATGGTGGTTAAACGAGGTATGCCGGCAAGCGAGGCGGTGGAAGCGCCGGGCTGGTCGTGGGCTGTGGCCGAAATTGTTCCGGCGGTGGAACAACGGTTCGAGAAATAATGCTGCGAATATATTGAAATATTTTGTGGCGCGCAGCGGGCGGCGGACAACGGGCGGTCTAGGCCTGATCGTGCAGGGCTGGGGCAATGTGCCCCCGACGGGGCAATATGCCTCGGCTACGCGCCAAAAGGACCGGAAAACAGGGCGGGGATCGGGCCGTCGGGATCGCCCTGGTTGTGGAGCTTGCGGTACAGGGTCTTGCGGTCGATCTGGAGAATCTGGGCGGCCAGGGTCCGGTTGCCGCCGACCATGGCAAGGACGTGGTGCATGTACCGGTGCATCATCTCCGCCATGGGCACCAATTCGCCCGGCCCCGGCAGTCCTTGCTGGTGCGGCGGCGGTTCATGGCGGAAGGAGAGAATTCGTTCGGGAAGGTCGTCGGGGATGATTTTCCGGTGATTGGTCAGGGTGACGGCATGTTCCATGGCATTGCGCAGTTCCCTGACATTGCCGGGCCAGCGGTAGGCCAGCAGTTTGTGGGCGGTGGCGTTGGTCATGCCGGTGATGTTCTTGTTCTGTTGGGAGGCATAGAGCTCGATGTATTTCTCGGCGAGCAGCAGGATGTCCATCCCCCTGGTGCGCAGAGGCGGCACCTGCACGGTGATCACGTTCAACCGGTAGAGCAGGTCTTCGCGGAAAGTCCCCTCGGCCACGGCCGCCTCCAGGTTCCGGTTGGTGATGGCGATCACCCGTACGTCAAAGGGTTTTTCGACCGTGCTCCCCAAGGGCCGGACGCAACGGTCTTCGAGCACGCGCAGCAGTTTGGGTTGCAGGGAAAGCGGCAGTTCACCGATTTCGTCGAGGAGCAGCGTGCCGCCGTTCGCGGCCAGAAACAAGCCCTTGTGATCGGAATGGGCGCTGGTGAAGGCGCCCTTGACATGGCCGAACAGCTCGCTTTCCAGCAGGGACTCGGGCATGGCCGAGCAGTTGATGGCCACCAGGGGTTGCTTGGCGCGCCGGCTGTATTTGTGGATGACCCGGGCGGCGAGTTCCTTGCCCGATCCGCTTTCGCCGGTGAGCAGGACCGCCGCCTCGGAATCGGCGATCCTGAGCAGCTTGGAAAACAGTGCCTGCATGACCTGGCTTTCGCCGACCAGTTCGTCGAGGGACCGGGTCTGCTCCAGGGCCTTGCTGAGTTGCTTGACGCTTTCCTGGAGCCGCCGGTGGGTGACGGCCCGGGTCAGGACCAGTTCCAGGAGATTGATGTCGAAGGGTTTGGTGATGAAATCGTAGGCCCCGGCCCGGATGGCGTCGATGGCCGCCTCCATGCTGCCGAAGGCGGTCATGATCACCACCGGAATCTCCGGCCAGCGGGCGGAGATTTCCCGGCACAGCGCCAGGCCGTTGAGATCGGGCAGGTTGATGGCGGTCAGGATGACGTCGACCGGTTCGCTGGTGGCGGCGGCGAGTCCCTGGTGGCCGTACGTGTGCAGGGAGATGGTGAATCCCAGCAGTGACAGCCGCATGCACAGCATCTGCGCCAGTTCCTGATCGTCTTCGATGATGAGAATTCTTCCGTCCATATCGTCGGCCTGGCCTCCGGCGTACGCTCCCTGGCTTCAGGCCCGTTCCAGGTTGATGGTGCGCCGGCCGATCCGGTAGGCGCCGTTTTTCGAGAGCAGACGGCCCACCAGGGACTCGGGCACGTCGACCAGGGTGTGGTGGGCCTCCAGCCGGATCTTGCCCAACTGGCCGGAATGGACGCCGGAGTAATGGGTCAGCGAGGCCACCACGTGGTTGACGCCGATGCCGTCCGCCCGGCCGATATCGAGTTTGAGCGGCACCATGTCCCGATCCCGGTCCGATCGCCGGCGCCCCCCGGATGGCGAGCCGTCCTGGGCGTCGCGGCGGAAGGACCGCTCGTGTTTCCGCTCCCGTGACCGGAGCTGTTCCTCCTTGATCGGCGTGATGGCCTCGATGGGCCGCTTTTTCTCTTCCTTTCGCGCCAGCTTCAGGGCCGCGGCGGCAATGTCTTCCGGCCGGTGTCCGGTCTGCATCAGCATCTCCACCACTTCCCGTTCCCGCTGGCAGCGGCCGCGCCGGATCCAGACCTCCATCTGTTCCATCAGCAGGGCCTGGCGGTGATTCTCGATCTGCTGGATGCTCGGCAGCTCGGCCCGTTCCAGTCTGAAGCGGGTGAACTCCTCGATCCGCCGCAATTGCCAGCGATCCCTGGGCGTGAGCAGGGAAACGGCGGTGCCCTCCCGGCCGGCCCGGCCGGTCCGCCCCACGCGGTGCACATACACCTCCGGATCGTCGGGCAGGTCGAAGTTGAACACATGGGAAATGTCGTCGATGTCCAGGCCGCGGGCGGCGACATCGGTGGCCACCAGGACCTTGACCTGGCCGTTGCGGTAGCGGGTCAGCACCTGGATGCGGGCCTCCTGGCTGAGGTCGCCGTTGAGGGCTTCCGCGGGAAAGCCGCGGGCGGTCAGCTGGTTGGCCAACTCGCCGGTGCCGATCCGGGTACGGACGAAGATCAGGGCGCTGTCGATGGTTTCCATCTCGAACAGCCGGGTCAGGGCCGCCACCTTGTCCTGCTGGTTGACCAGGTAGTAGCGCTGGGTAATGGTGGTGCCGGTCAGCTGCCTGGGCGTGATGGACACCGATTCCGGCTCGCGCAGGTAGCGGGCGGAAAGTTCCTGGACCCGTTTGGAGATGGTGGCGGAAAAGAGCATGGTCTGGCGCTCGGCCGGAATGCGGTCGAAAATGCGTTCGATATCCTCGATGAAGCCCATGCTGAGCATCTCGTCGGCCTCGTCGAGGACCACGGTCCGGACCGTGGAGAGGTCGAGCGAACCCTGGTCGGCCAGATCGAGCAGGCGGCCGGGGGTGCCGACCACCACCGCGACCCCCTGGCGGAGGCTGCGGCATTGCTGCTGATAGGATTGGCCGCCGTACACGGCGAGCACGGTGATCCCCCGTTGCCGGCCGTAGCGGTCCAGGGCCTCGGCCACCTGGATGGCCAGTTCGCGGGTCGGGGCCAGCACCAGGGCCTGAATCCCCCGGCGGGCCGGATCGATTCCGTGCAGCAGGGGCAGGCCGAAGGCGGCGGTCTTGCCGGTGCCGGTCTGGGCCTGGCCGATCAGATCCCGGCCGCTGAGCAGCAGGGGAATGGCGGTGTGCTGGATGGGGGTGGGTTCGGTGAACCCGAGTTCGGTGACGGTCTGCACCAGGTCGGGATGCAGGCCAAAATCGGCGAAGGTTGCGGGCATGAGGCTCCTCCTCGTGAGCAATGTTGTCTTGAAAATCCTGGGGTTGGGCAGCGCCTTGCGGCAGTTGTCCCTGTTGTCCGTTAACAGATGACCCCATCCAGGAAGAGAAGAGCCCGACTGTCAAACCCGGCCGTTGCGGCTCCGCTGGGCGGAAGCCGGAGACATCGCGGCCGTCTACAACAAAAAACGCCTGACCGAATGGGTCAGGCAACCGTATGGTGCATGGTCGCACCAGAATGGATCAATGCGCAGGTCCGATACCACGGCATATACAGCAACTGGCCGGAAAACGCAAGCAATCGTCACCTGATCCGCGACCGTGGTGCGCCCGGTTCCTTGCCGGACACGGCGATGCGCGCGGTGCCCGTCCGTGGGACATCGGCAACCGGTGACCGCCCCCTGCGGGACGGCCACCGGTTCCATCGCGTGCACCGGAGGCGGTGCGGTTACGCCGCGGCCGCCTGGCCGGCCGCCGGCCCGGCCGCGCGCACAGGGGCAACGCGAGGGACGGCTTGCGGGTGCCGGTCGGCCGTCGCCGGCTGGTCTTCGGTCTTGAACTGGTCGACCATCTGGCTGAGCTGTTCCGCCAGGGCCGAGAGTTCATGGGCGCTGACGCTCACCTGCGAGCTGCTGGTGAACATCTCGCCGGCAATGACGCTGACATCGCCGATGTCCTTGGCAATTTCGTTCGCCACCGTCGAACTCTGGTTGACGTTTTCGTTGACCTCCTTGATCCCCTGGGACATCTGGGTGACGTTGGCGGCGATTTCCTGCGTTGCCGCGCTCTGCTCCTCCACGGCGGTGGCGATGCTGCCCACCACATCGTTGACATCGGTGATGACCGCGTTGATTTCGGAGATCTGCTGCACGGTCTTGCCGGTGTTGGTCTGGATGGAGCCGACCTTGTCCTTGATGTCGTAGGTGGCGGCGGCGGTCTGCTTGGCCAACTCCTTGATCTCATTGGCGACGACCGCGAACCCCCGGCCCGCCTCTCCCGCCCGCGCCGCCTCGATGGTGGCGTTGAGGGCCAGCAGATTGACCTGTTCCGAGATCTCGGTGATGGTTTCGATCACCTTGCCGATGGAGGTGGCCGATTCCCCCAGTTCGTGGATATTTTCGGAGGCCGCGTTCGCCTTCTTGGCGGCATTGTCCGAGATGAGCCGCGCCTTTTCCGCATGCTGGGCGATCTCGGCGATGGTGGCGGACATCTCCTCCGAGGCGGTGGCGACGATGTTGGTGTTGGTGGTCGATTGCTCCATGGCGGCGGCCACGTTGGTCATGTTGGCGCTCATCTCCTCGGCGGCGGTGGCCACGGTATTGGATTTGCCGGAGGCCTGCTGGGAGCCCTGGTTCATCAGCTCGGCGATCTGCGACAACTCGGTCGAGGATGCCGACAGCGTGTGCACTCCGGCGGCGACATCGCGGATAATGCGCTGCAACTTCTCGATGAAGAGATTGAACCAGGTGGCCAACTCGCCCACTTCGTCCTTTGAGCGGACCTCAAGACGCATGGTCAGATCGCCCTCGCCCTGGGCGATATCCTTCAGTCCGGCCACGGCGGCATTGATGGGGCGGACAATGTTGCGGACGGAGAACAGGAGGATCGCGCCCACCAGGGTAAGGGCGACTGCGGTCACGACCAGGGTGACGGTGCGGATATTGTAGGCCGCGCCGAGGAATTCGTCGCTGTCCTGGGTCACCGCCACCGACCAGCCGTTGATCCCCGTGGGGGCGAATCCGGCGATTTTATCGATATTGTTGAAGACATAGGGCTCGACCCCGCTCTTGCCGGCACGCATCATGGCCACGATCTCTTCCATGCCGTTGCTGGTGGTGAGATTGAGTTTGAGCAGGTACTCCTCCTTCGGATGGGCAATCAGGACGCCTTCCCTGTTCGCCATGAAGGCATAACCGGTCGTGCCGACCTTGCGGTCCGAGACGAGATGGGTGAAATAGTCCGCCTTGAGCACCAGGCCGACAACGCCGAGCATGTGACCGGCAGCGGAGCGGATGGGGGCGGCGATGGGAACGACCGGCCTGGACGTGGCCTTGGACAGAATCATCTCGCCGACAGCGGTGGCGCCGGTCTGTTTCGCCTGCCTGAATTCCTCGTCGTCGGCAATGGAGATCGGAGCGTACTCCTCGCCGCCGGCCAGCACGCCCGTGACGATCCGGCCGCTGGCATCGGCAACGAAGATCCCCTGATATTGCCCCGCCTGGTTCATGACCTTGAACCGGTGCCCGAGAAAGGTGAACAGGGCGCGTTGTGCCTCCTTGCCGGTTGTATCGTCCGGTCCGGACAGTTTTTCCAGGCTGGCGGTGACGATCTGCGAGTCGGCCAGAACGGTGGCGGCATCCTTTTCGGCCTGCATCAGATTGCTCACCAGCCGTGCCAGGTCTGCTGCCATGGTGTGCGCCTTTTCCTCGGCCAGGCGTGTCAGCGCCTCGGATGACTTGGTTACGGAAAAGTAGCCGACGATCAACAGGGGCAGCAGGACGGACAACAGTCCGGTGGCCAGCAATTTGAACTGGATGGAGTGGGTGCGAATCTTCATGGAAACCTCGTTGCATGCTGAAGGAAAATAATGGCCATGCCTCGGAGCACGGCTGTTTGTCCGTGAAAAGCGAGAAGCATGCCAGAACGGCAGTTTTTTAAGAATGGTTATTAAAATTAAAAGATTGCAAATTGAGACGCAGAATGCGGCCAGCGGTGGACTGGTCTCAATCCATAAAAATCGGACTGTTCAAGGGAGAAATGGTCCGGTCAGGCCGGACTCGGATCAGCGGAACCGGTCAGCGAGTGGACCTTCAGCAGGTCGTAGAGGCGGGAACGGCTGAGACCGGAAGCGGCACAGGCCTTGGCGATATCGCCTTCGGTTTCGTGCAGCAGCTGTCGCAGGTAATGCCGTTCGATATCATTGGTGAGCAGCCGGCGATATTCCTTGAAGGGCAGACGGGTTGCGGGCGTAGTCAGGCGCTCGGGCGCGAAGGGGGCGTCAGGGTCGGCCGCGGTCGGTGCCTGACCCCGCTTTTCCGAGACCTTGGTCCGGATGCGGCTGAGCCGGATTTCCGGCGGCAGGTGGATGGGATACAGGACGGGCTCGGGGGCGGCGGCGATGAGCGCCTTCTCGATGACGTTTTCCAGCTCGCGGACGTTGCCGGGCCAATGGTAGGCGGCCAGGGTTTCCAGGGTTTCGGGCACGACGCCCTTGATCGGCAGGCGGTTGCGGCGGCAGATGGAAAAGACGAAACTCATGACGAGTTTTTCGATGTCCTGCTCCCGTTCCCGGAGCGAGGGCAAGTGGATGTTGAAGGTGTTGATGCGGTAGTAGAGATCGCTGCGGAAGAGCCCCTTGGCCACCATGTCCGTCAGATCGCGGTTGGTGGCGGCGATCAGGCGGAAGTCGCTGGTGTGCTCGCGGTCCTTGCCGACCGGCCGGAAAACGCGCTCCTGCAGGACGCGAAGAAAGGTTTTCTGCATGTCCAGAGGCAGTTCGCCCGCCTCGTCGAGGAAAAGGGTGCCGTTGTTGGCCAGTTCAACCAGGCCGATGCGGTCCGCGTGCGCCCCGGTGAAGGCCCCCTTGACATGGCCGAACAGAATGCTTTCCACCAGTTGTTCCGGCAGGCTGGCGCAGTCGACCACGACGAAGGGGCCTTGGGCCCGCCGGCTGTTGGCGTGAATGGTCCGGGCGAAAACCTCCTTGCCGGTCCCGGTTGCACCGGTGATCAGCACGCCGGAGTCGGTTGCCGCGCATCGGGCCACCTGGTCGAGACAGAAGGAGATGGCCTTGCTGCCGCCGACAATGCCGTCGCGTTTGAGGCTGATCTGGTCGGAATGCAGCATCTTCTTGTCATGGTATTCGAGCGCCCGGCGGACATGGAGATGGATTTCCTGGTTGGAGAGCGGTTTTTGTAAGTAATCCCAGGCACCATTTTTGATGGCCAGCTCGGCGCCGTTGGCGTCGCCCGTGCCGGTGATGATGATGACCTCCGGCATGGAAGGCAGGCCCTGGAGCACGGGCAGGGCCTCCAGACCGTTGCCGTCGGGCAGGCTGACATCGAGAAAGACCAGATCGGCCGGCCAGTGCGCCAGCAGCGCTGTGCCGGCCTCGATGCTGCCCACGGCTTCCGTTGCATGCCCAAGCCGCGTGCACTGCTCCGTAACAGCCCGTTGAAAAACCCCGTAACCCTGTAAAACCTATTGCCCCAATCCCCATGTGCGGTAAATTGATTTTATCATTTCACAACAAGGAGTTATTACCGTATGGCGATTGGTAGACGCAAACCCAAG
>Ga0265295_1000564_pt1 | contig 73470 bp, 65 predicted proteins | sample Munlansysbiofilm_FD_192503 | JGI IMG/M metagenome (GOLD analysis project Ga0265295, IMG submission 192503) | Leachate microbial communities from a municipal landfill in Southern Ontario, Canada - Methane capture system biofilm | ecosystem: Engineered > Solid waste > Landfill > Unclassified ...
TTGTGATGCGCTGGGGATCGGTTATGCCATGCAATGAGAACCGACCTTGTTTTTCTTTTATTCCCAGGAGAATGATACCACCATGTGTATTGGCAAAGGCGCTGTAAGTAGGCCAGAAATCTTTAGGCAACTGTCCTCGTCCATCCCTTCCAGCGGCAAGCTTACACTCTAAATTAACAGTTTCAGACAGGATTTCAATATCTGCTATGGAGCGGATTTTTATCATACTGTCTCCTTCCTTCATGGATTGAATCTTCCCAAAGGAAATTTTGCCGGAGAGGTGTTGGATTTCCGGGAGGTCTCTCTCCTATTAATGTATCCGGATGGACCAATCATTGAGCCAGGAGTCCAAATTAAAAACAACTTGTATATAATTGCTTACTATATGGTTATTTTTAAAATTGGGCAAGAAAAAAGGCTTTCAACAAAAACCGCTGAAAGCCTTTATATTCGGGGTGGTGCCGGAGGAGAGACTTGAACTCTCAAGGGCATAAAGCCCGGAGGATTTTGAGTCCTCTGCGTCTACCTATTTCACCACTCCGGCAATGGGGTGTTATATAAAGGATTGGAGATCGTTTGTCAATGGCGTTTTCAGATCCTGCTAACAGGGCCTTACAGGTGAAAACCGGCGGATGCTTCAACTGCCAGCTCCGGTGTGCCGAAAGAGCTTCCATCTGGAAATATGGAAGTCTCATATTCATTATCGGCGTAGCTGTAAAAGGCAATTCCCCATTGCTCTTCATCCCCAAAATAGCGGAGTCGGCATAGATATAACGGGGTCTTTCTCATACGCTCGATATGCTCTTCCCTTGTCTCTGGAAAACCAGCTGGCCACTCTTCAATGATATTCGGTTCGGTATAGGCATCAACATAGCAGAAATCATCATGAAATCGGATATCAAGCCTTGTGTATCGACCTGCAAACTTTGTTTCAGCGTATTTGATGATGCGTTGTTTAATCCTGCTCTTTACTGTGTCGGGAATTTTCACCCCGCCTTTATCCGGGTCCTGTTGCCGGGTGTCTGTCATTTTCAATCTTTTCCTTGTCTTAAAACTTAAGATTTATAATTGTTCAATGCCCCATGGATATCTGCTCCTGGAATCTCGCCCTCCCGCAGAACCCGCACCTTCGAACCGGTTACATCTACCACTGTGGAACCGCTTCCCCCCTTTAATTCGCCTGCGTCAAGGACGAGGTCTACCCGGTCAACCAGGGCCGGGGGCAGATCCTGGATGCGACTCGCTCCCATTGATCCCGAAAAATTTGCGCTGGTGCCGGTAACTGGCATTCCGAACCGCCGGACCAATGCCCTGGCAACGGGGTGCTGGGGCATTCTTATACCTATCTTGCCGGTATGGGCCGTGAGGGTCCCAGGCAGACGGTCAGAGGCTTCAAAGACAATAGTCACGTCGCCCGGCCAGAAACGATCCATAAGAACAACCGCCTCCGGGGGTATCCCGTTAACAAGGCTCTCAAGATCACCCCTTTCATTGATCAGCAAAAGAATAGGGTTGGTCCCGGGCCGTATCTTTATTTCAAAGACCCGTTCTACTGCCTTGGGGTTAAAGGGATCAGCCGCAATTCCGTAGAGGCATTTTGCAGGAAAGATCACAGTCCCGCCTTGATCGATGATCGTGCAGGCCCTTGCCATAGGCTCCTCCCAACAATCTCCAGGGCCAGGGGCAAGGGTCACAATTTTTTGATCACAGGATAAGGTCATCTGCCGATCGATCTACCTTGGCTGCCATCTCCCGCCTGTACTCTTCCAGTTTCAGGGCAATTTCAGGATCTGAAACTCCGAGTATCTGGGCTGCAAGAACGCCTGCATTTACGGCCCCCGGCTTACCAACGGCCAGGGTTGCAACGGGAACCCCGGGAGGCATCTGAACGGTTGAAAGGAGGGCATCAAGTCCCTGAAGCGCAGAAGAGTCAATGGGAACCCCGAGAACCGGAAGGGTTGTATGGGCTGCCATGGCCCCTGCCAGGTGGGCCGCATGGCCGGCTCCTGCAATGATGACCGAGATCCCCCTTTCCCTTGCCGTTGCGGCAAAGGCTTCAGCCCTTGAAGGCGTTCGGTGGGCTGAAGCAATGGTCACCTCGTAGGGAATCTCAAGCGTTTTTAAAATTTTCAGGGCACCTTCCATCACAGGAAGATCCGAGGCGCTGCCCATGATCACACCAACCCTTGGTTTAACGGCGAGGCGGGCAATGGCCCTGGCTCCGATATCCTTTCGATAAAAGGAGTTATCCCAACCAATCTTTGCACAGGCGGCATAGGCCCGATCCCTTGCCTCATCAACCGTGGCACCAAGAGAAGTGACGCCGAGCACCCTGCCCCCAGCTGCAACAACATCCTTGTCTTTTAAAGCGGTTCCGGCGTGGAAAACCTTGGTGTCGGCCGTCTCAGCCCCTTCGATGCCGGTGATCACACTTCCCTTTTCATAGGCTCCAGGGTAACCGCCAGCTGCCATGACAACGCAAAGCGTGCTCCTGGGGTCAATGTCTATCTTGTAACGGTCAAGACCTCCATCCACGCAAGCCTCCATCAGGGGCACCAGATCGTTCTTAAGGCGCATGAGGATGGGCTGGGTTTCAGGGTCACCCATTCTTGCATTGAACTCCAGCACCTTGATCTGGTCCCTGTGGATCATAAGCCCCGCATAGAGGACTCCCTTGAACAGACATCCGTCGGCAGCCATTCCCCGTACAGCCGGGATCATCACCTCGTCCATGACTCTCCTTCGGAGCATGAAATCAAGCACCGGGGCCGGAGAATAGGCCCCCATTCCACCGGTGTTGGGTCCCTCGTCATTGTCAAAGACCCGCTTATGGTCCTGGGAGGTGGGAAGGGCAAGCACGGTCTTTCCATCGGTGAGGGCGATAAAAGATGCCTCTTCGCCCTGGAGGCACTCTTCCACAACCACGAGGGTACCGGCATCCCCAAAGACATTATCCTTGATCAGGGAATCCAGGGCCTGGTTCGCCTCCTCTTCTGTGGCGCAGACAAACACCCCCTTGCCTGCGGCAAGCCCGTCGGCCTTTACCACCAGGGGAACGCCGATCATCTTGACATAGTTTTTCGCCCTGTCAATGTCGTTGAACGACCGGCCCTGGGCTGTGGGGATGCTGTATTTATTCATGAGGTTCTTGGCAAAAATCTTGCTCGCCTCGAGCTGGGCCGCCTTTTTATTGGGTCCAAAGGCCCTGAGCCCCTTGGATTCAAAATGATCAACCAGGCCCATGGAAAGTGGAACTTCTGGACCGACAACGGTCAGGTCTATTCCCCTTTCCTGTGCAAAAAGTGCCAGGGCCTCAATATCGTCTGCCTGGATGGAAACATTTTCTGAATATTGTTTTGTTCCGGCATTTCCAGGGGCGCAATAAATTTTAGCGACCATGGGGCTCTGGGAAATTTTCCAGGTGAGAGCATGCTCCCTGCCGCCGCCGCCTACAACAAGAATCTTCATTATCCTTTATCTCCATTTGTAATTTTATATATGAAACTCCTACCGAAACATCAATGTGTGAGTCTCGACTCTACAGCCCTCTTTGGTTATCCTGACCGGAACGTTCAAAACCAAAGGGTCGAAAGCATTAATAAGGGTCAAAGCGACCCCCGACGTTTTGCGGTTCCGGTCAGGATAACCAAAGGGGGCGGAATGACACCAGCATCCCTTATTTTTCCATGGCAAGTTCGATCAGGCGATCAAGGAGCCGGGTGAACGAATATCCCCCGGCCTTTGCTGCCTGGGGAAGGAGACTCGTTTTGGTCATCCCAGGAATGGTGTTGGTCTCTAAAACCGTCACCCCGTGATCTGAAAAGATCATGTCAGTACGGCTGTAGCCACTCAGGAAGAGGGCTTTGTGGGCCTCGACGGCAAGGGTCTGGACCCTCTTGCGAACCGATTCATCGATCCTTGCCGGGCAGATCTCCTGGGTACGACCGGCAACGTACTTGGCATCATAGTCAAAAAATTCATGGCCCTCTCCAGGAAGGATCTCAATAACAGGCAGAGCCTCAACATCCTTATTGCCGATGACCGCACAGGTGAGCTCAAGGCCCTTTACATAGGCCTCCAGCAGAACGGCAGTGTCCTGTTCAAAAGCCTTTTCCAGGGCGGCCCCAAGATCCCCGGCCTGCTTGACGATGCTCATACCCACGCTCGATCCTGCTGACACAGGTTTTACCACCATGGGAAACCCGAGCTGCTCCACACAGAAGGCCGGGTCTACCTTATCGGCCCTTGAGAAACTCAGGAAGTCAGGGGTTGGAATACCCGCCTGGCAATAGAGACGTTTTGATGCAAGCTTGTTCATGGCAACGCTGCTTCCAAGCACTCCCGCCCCCTGGAAGGGGATACCAAGCAGCTCCAAGAGCCCCTGAACCGTACCGTCCTCTCCATGGGGACCGTGGAGAATCAAAAGGGCCACATCAATTGTTTCAGCGTCGTTGACAAGGTCGGCCAGGTCTGTGGCAGGATCGTATCGAACGATATCATACCGCTCCTTGTCCAGAGCCTCATAAACCTGGGCTCCGCCATTCAAGGAGACCTGACGTTCCGATGAGATGCCTCCGGAGAGCAATGCCAATTTTATCTTTTTCATATCATCCACCTATTCAAAGAGAATACGTTTTTTGGCCACGTCAAATTCCTCTTTGGTGACGAGCCCTTCCCCATAGAGTCGGGCAAGTTCAGCAAGCCTATGCTCTATCCCCTCTGGCGGGGCTGCAAGCTTCAATTGTCCGCCTTTGTCATAAAAATCGTCATGGCCTATCAGGGGGGTGTTGTTTTCTCTGCCCTCCCCGATGCTGAAGGTGGCCAGGCCCCCCAGAAGCTTCACCTCAACGGCCCTGCCCCTGAACTCGGGAAAGGAAAGAACATCCTTTAGATCCCGGCTGCTCTTTTTCATCCTGGTGTAAAAGAGCCAGAACAACGCAAGGAGAAGCAGGGCAAGACCGCCCATGATCCAGGGAAGATAGTTGTACACCCCCCGGAACAGGATGACTGTGAGGCCCGTTCCTGCAAGAAGAAACACATGGAGGAGGATGACAAAATAAGCGGCAAAGAGGCTCTTGAAGATCCCGTCTTTGTCTTTAAATCTGTCTTTGATTTTATTTTTCTTCTTCTCTTCATTTTTATCTTTCATCTAATTTACGATATCCTGTTTATAAGGGAATTACGATATTGCTCAGGTATGGAAATTGTTCGTTTTGTGTTCTGCATCATCCCCATCCGGGTCAGAAGAAGGTTTAATTTCTTTCTGATCCGTTCCTGTTCTGCGCTGCCAGGCTCAACAGCGTCAAGGAGCTGCTCCATGGCGAAAATATCCTTTCTAAGCTCCACCTCCGGAGGTAGAAAACCTGCATTTTTCAATATTTTATAGGCGAGCCTGAACTCGTTTGAGAAATCGATATCCTCCCTGGGCAGCGGCTTGCCCTGTCCAGGCAGATTGTCCATCTCCCCCCTTTGCTGGGCCTGTTTGATTCTTTCTTCAACTATGGCTTCAAACCCTGGAATCATGGGTCAACCAACCTCCTCTGGCATTTTTTTATTAATCTACCATTATTATTAGACACACATTGGATTTGCAAGACAAAACTTTCAGGGTTTTAACACCAGAAAAAACAGCCGTCCCGGGTGCTTCATGTGTCCTGCACCAAATTCAGCATACCCTCCGTTACCGTAGAAGAGGTCACAACGACCGGCCCCCCGGATGGCCCCGCCCGTGTCCTGGTTCATCACAAACCCGGAAAAAGGCTTCCATGAATCCGGCGGCTCAAGGGCTCCTGTACTGGAAACCAGATCTGGATCGATATCGGGATCTGGGATTTTTGTCTCGATGAAACAGAGGGCACCCCTTGGAAAAAGTCTATAATCCGTTGCCAGGGAACGCAGGGGAGTCAGCTGTACATTGATGCTGCCAAACGGGCCTCCCTGTTCCTCCTGAAAAAAGACAAAGCTCGGGTTGTAGTTAAAAAGCTCGTCCTGGCGTGAGGGGTTGTTCTTAAGCCACGCTCTGATGGCCTGCATGGACATCTCTTCCTTGGAGACCTCGCCCTGGTCAATGAGGTAGCGTCCAACGGCCTTATAGGGGTGACCGTTCTTGGTGCTGTAGTGAACGTTCATCTCACCTCCCTGGACAAGGAAAAGCCGACCCGACCCCTGGATCTCCAGGAAGAAACGGTCGGTTCGATCCCTCAACCAGGCAAGGGGCTTTGCCCGTTGTTCAAAATCAGCTATCCCGTTGATCTCCTCCCGGGTATAGTAGGGAATCACCCGATTCCTGTTGTCAACCCTTGCCATGAGCCTGGGAAGGTCCTTGAAACGATCGGAAAAAGCCCCGAGGTCAACGGTCAGAAGGTCGTCGGGCACGCTGAAAAGCGGGTATTGATACTCCCCATCCCTGACAAGGCTTGCCTCCATGGAAGGCTCGTAATAGCCGGTGAAAAGGACCCCGTCATCCCTGTTTGCCGCTGACCCGTAGACAAGATAGCGTTCCCGGATGAACCGGTTAAGGGTCTCGGTGTTCGGTTCGGTTTGAAGGAACTCAAGAAATTCCAAAACCGACCGCCTGAGATGGACCGCATCAAAGATATCCGGTCCAAATTGAAAGGTCCTGGAATTTGGAATCCGGTTAAAATAGATGAGACTCGACTCAAGTGAGCGTTCAAGCCCAATTTTTTTCCCCATTCTTTCAAGGGAATCGAAAAAATCCGGATATCGGTTTTCATCCAGGAGCTCAAGGCTGGTAAATCCCGTGACCGGCGGCACGGCTGATTTTTTCCCGCACCCCGGAAAAAAGGCAAGGGTCATGATAAGCAAAACAACCGAAACAAATGGACAAACCCATCTGATGCCATTTCGTCCCGGCCCTTTAAAAGCTGCGGCCATAATTCTTGTTTGCCCGGGTATTTCCACGGACACACCTCCTGCCATTGGATGATCAAAAAATATTTCCATTATTTTTCCCCAACGTCCATGGTTCGAATTGTCCCACTAATCCCTGGGATGTCCGGAATCTTCCGATCTTCGGCAATGCCGAGATCGGAGAGCTTCCTTGCAGAGACCATCACCCGCCCTTCCATGGAACCCACGGTTTTATTGTAGGTTGAGGCGGCCCGTTCAATGTCTTTACCCAGGAGGTTCATGGTCTCGGCCATCAAGGATATCCGCTGGAAGAGCTCACTGCCAAGCCGGGTGATCTCCTTTGCATTTTCATGGCTCTTGGCCTGGCTCCATCCGTAGGAGACCGATTTCAAAAGGGAGATAAGGGTGGCTGGTGTTGCCAGAATCACCCCTTTTTGGATGGCCGTTTCAATGAGATCGGGCTTCATGGACAGGGCTGCGCTGAAGAAATTTTCCCCAGGGATAAAGAGCACCACAAACTCGGGCGTGGGGATAAACTGACGCCAGTACTCCTTGGCCGAAAGGGCCTTGATGTGGGCCTGAACCTGGCGGGCATGGTCGATCATCCCTGCCCTGCGCTCCTCTTTTGTGGTGGCTTCAAGGGCGTCAAGATAGGCTGCCAAGGGAACCTTGGAATCCACCACAATGTTTCTATCCCCAGGAAGGTGAACCACCATGTCGGGTCTTAAGGCGCCCTTGCCCGATCCTTGCTGGGGCTGCTCGGTAAAGTCGCACCGGTCGATCATGCCGGCCATTTCAGCCACTCTTCGGAGGGTAATCTCCCCCCACCTGCCCCTTACGTGGGGAAGGCGCAGGGATTTTACGAGGTTTCCCGTCTCCCTCTCAAGGTTCTGCTGGGTTGTTGCCATTTCAACGAGCTGTGCCGTAAGCGAGCCAAAGGCCCTTTCCCTTTCAAGCTCCATCTGGCCGAGGCGGTTTTCATACCGGTCAAGGGCGTGGCGCACGGGATCCACGCTGCGTATGATCTCGTCGCCCTTGATCTCCATCTCTTTTCTGGCCTCTTTGACATACCCTGTGAAATAGCGGTCCGCAAGATCAAGGAAATGGTGGGAGTTCGCCTGGAGGGCCTGGGCTGAGATGCTCGCAAGACGCTGGGTCACCATGGAAAATCCAAGCCTTTGTAAAATCAGACAGACCAGAACTCCCACAATAAAACCAGAACCGAGAAAGATCAGGTTCTCATGGGAGATCATACCGGTCCGCCACAAAAGTGCCGCTTTTGCCCCCTGTCTTGAGCTTGAGGTGAATGTCGGAAATAGTCATGCCCTTGTCGTAGGATTTACACATGTCATAGATCGTCAGGGCGGCAACAGACACTGCGGTCAGAGCCTCCATCTCCACCCCGGTCCTTCCGGCAAGGGAAGCCTCGGCCTCTATTTCGATGCCGCCGTGTTCAGGATCCGGCGAGAAATCCACCCGCACATGGGTAAGGTTCAGGGGATGGCACATGGGGATGAGGTCGGCCGTTTTTTTGGCAGCCATCACCCCGGCGATTCTTGCCGCCTCGAGCACATTTCCCTTTTTAACGTTTTGTCCGAATATACGTTCCAGGGTATCGGCGGTCATGTCGATCCTGCCCCTTGCAACGGCGACCCTGTGTGTCACATCCTTTGCAGCCACATCAACCATCCTGACCCTGCCCTGGTCGTCCAAATGGGTAAATTCCATCATTAATTTTCCTCTGGATTCTTAAAGAACTGCTGTTTGGTCGTGATCTTTGTCTTGACCTGTTCAAGGGTGTCGGTAAGGGTTTCGATCACCCGTTCCCTTATATCACCGGCCACCACTATGGCCATGACATCCTGGCCCACGGCAAGATCCTGGTCAGCTCGAATCTCGACCAGCACCTCGACAATCCCGGGGTGCTTCTTCTGTTCTCTTACAAGACGGTCGAGCCCCTCCTGATCCACGCTGACCCTTAATCCTGTCACCTCCCGTCCTTCCCGGGTGGTACCTCTGACCACTCCATTGTGGGAGAGGATCATGCCCACCTTGGGATAGTCGGGCAGGGACTTTACCTGGTCAATCATTCTATTTATGTCCATCAAATCCTTCCTTTGTTGCGGCAATAGCCCTTGCCCTTTCAAGGTCCTCGGGCGTGTTTATGTTAAAGAACGAATCAATTCCAGGATCAACGGCCTTAATCTTCTCCATGGTAATTTTCCTGACCCTGTGTTCTTTAAAAAAACGGTTGATCTTGAATATATTGTCCTCAAGGTTTTTTTCGATCAACGGCAGGCAATGCTTTGAATACATTGCACACAAGGGCTCAAGCCCGGCATCGGTCTCGGGAATCACAACGTCAATTCCAGGAGCTGCCTGGGAGAGGATGTACTCGGCCAGGCGACTTTCAAGAAAGGGGGTGTCGCAGGCCGAGACAAACACCCATGGGGTCGATGCATACAACAACCCTGCATGGATTCCGGCAAGGGGACACCTGCTGGGATAGATATCCGACACAATGGTACCGTCCCAATCCCCAAAGGCGGCAGGATCATTTGTCACAATGATCACCCGGTCAAACAGGTCTGTAAACAGGGAATGGATAACCTCCATGATCATGCGTCCCCTGATTTCCCGAAAGGTTTTTTTAATTCCCGGGAGCCTCGTATTCTGCCCCCCGGCCAGGATAACTCCTGTACAATCATAGTTCATGGCAACGGTTCCAGTCAGTCAGGTTAATCTATTGCTCAATAAAAAAAAAGATGATAACAGTTTACGGATAAATTTAAAATCAAAATCCGGCACAGAACATACAGCTGAAGATCAGGAGATTTGATCGGGGCAGAAACCAGGCTGGAATAAAGGCTGCAAACCAGAGTACAAAAACAGCACATTAGGGGTCAATCATGGAAAAACAACGAACTATTCTTAATGCCCAGGATATGGAAAGGGTCATTACCCGAATGGCCTATGAGATAATCGAAACCCACAGGGGGGTAACAGACCTGGCCCTGGCCGGAATAATGACCCGGGGTGACTTTCTTGCCCAGAGACTCCAGGAAAAGATCTTCAATATAGAGGGGATCAAGGTGCCGGTTGGGGCCATGGACATCAACCTCTACCGGGACGACTGGACCCAGATCAGCCACTACCCCATAGTGAGGGCCTCAAAAATTGGTTTTTCCGTTGAAGATAAAAACATCATCCTTGTGGATGACGTGCTGTTTACGGGCCGAACCATACGGGCCGCCATGGATGCAATCATGGATTTCGGCAGACCTGCAAGGATCGAGCTTGCCGTGCTTGTGGATCGGGGGCACAGGGAACTCCCCCTCCAGGCCGATTATTGCGGCACCATCGTTGCCACTCTTCACTCGGACAGGGTCAATGTCTGTCTCAAGGAGTATGATGGCAGGGATGGTGTTTTTCTAGAGCAGGAGTCATAATATGGGAACTTTGGAGCACAGACAAAAAAAGACCGGCAAACTGCGGGTGGCGGTCATCTCGGTATCCACCACAAGAAAACTCAGCGAGGATAAAAGCGGGGCCTGGATAAAGAAGCAGGCAAAGGCTGAGGGCCATGAGGTTGTTGTCCACCACGTGGTCACCGACGAGATCACGGCAATAAGGGAAATGATCGATCATGTTGTCACCCAGATAGTCCCCCACGCCATTCTTGTAACCGGAGGAACGGGCGTAAGCCCAAGGGATGTAACCATCGAGGCTGTGGCCCCCCTTTTCACCAAAGAACTCACGGCCTTTGCCACTCTGTTTGCCATGCTCAGCTTTGAAGAGATCGATTCTGCGGCCCTGCTATCAAGGGCCAGGGCGGGCATAGTCAATTCCGTGGTGGTCTTTTGCATGCCCGGCAGTTTAAAGGCGTGCAAGCTTGCCTGCAACCAGCTGATATTCCCGGAACTTGGTCACCTTGTCACCCATGTGTCCGAGACACCGTGACCTGGGGCTCATAAAAATAAACCGAGGCCAGTGTAGGGGCGATCCCTTGCGGTCGCCCTTTGTGGCTCGATAGCCGTTAGCTGTTATCTGTTAGCTAAGATCTAATAGCTAAAAGCTGTTTCATATACAAACCCACAAAGGAGAACCATGCAGGAACTTGACGCTTTTCTTGACAACTGGAAGGATAACGACACAAAAACCAAACAGGCCTTTTTGGAACTTAAAGACCATATAATGGCCATGGAAGGCATAACCGTTGAATTCACAGCAAGACCGGGGGTGAGTTACTCCCTTCGTCCCTGCCACAAAAATCAGACGGAACGCACCCTTTTTGCCATGGCCGATGTCATCGATGATGACCCTTCGGAACGCTGGCTCTCGGTCTGCTTTTATGGTGACATGGTCACCGATCCCGACGAGGTGGGGGATCTCATACCGGAGGGGCTTCTGGGGGACGACGGATACTGCTTTGACCTTGACAAGTATGACAAAAACTCGGTCAACTACATCAAGGAACGGCTCAACGAAGCTTACAGGGCCGCAAACCAAACCAAAGCCACCTGATCATCCAAAGGGCGACCTGAATTTCAGGCAGTTGCTTCGATCTGTTTGATCAGATCGGTGAATATAAAGTGGTGAAAGGGAAGAAAAAGATACCAGTACACCTTTCCCCACACACCCCTGGGATGGAAATAGGCCGTCACAGTCAAACTGTTTTTTCCCCTGTAAGGAGCTATCGTAAACTCGAGCCAGGCAAAACCAGGGAGTTGCATCTCTGCCCTCAGGAGCAGGTGCTGCTCCCCTGTGATTCGTTCCACCCGCCAGAAATCAATCACATCGTTGACCTTGAGCCCCATGGAGTGCTTTCGCCCCCTTGCCGTTCCCACGCCGTACATGATCCTGTCGATCATGCCCCTGAGCTTCCACAAAAGGTTGCTGTTAAACCATCCCTGATCCCCACCGATGCGGCAGACAGAGTGAAAAACTGCCCGGGCAGTTTTGGAACTTTTAATTGAGTAAGAGCTTATAAAAAGGGGTGGCCTGGGAAACTGATCGAGCCTGAAGGCCAGGGAGTAATCCCGGGGATAGGCGTCTGACCACCTTGTGGTAACCTTGTTGAGATTCTCCACGGCAAGGGCCCGCACCACGGCATCTTCATAGGATAGAAGGTCAAAGGAGAGTATCTTTCTGATCAGATGATCCTTGCATACCACCTCGTTGACTATTCCCTCAAAAAGGGAACGGGTGATGGTGGCGGGCACCGGGGTGATCAGACTGACTATATAGGCATTCACACCGACACTTAGAACAGGGGAGGTAATAAACCAGGGATTTTTTTTGAGAATCCCTGCCATGGTCCGGATCATTTCTTCATAGGTGAGGATATCGGGGCCGCCTATATCAAAGGAAACCCCTGCGGTATCAGGGATTTCCAGCACGCCAACCAGATATTTAATCACGTCCCTTATGGCAATGGGCTGGCACCGTGTACTGCACCATGGGGGGAGCGGCAGGATCGGAGAGTTCTCAACCAGCGCTTTTATGATCTCATGGGCCACTGACCCCGACCCCATGATGATGGCGGCCCTGAGCTCGGTGACCGGCACCCTGCCCTGTTTGAGCTCAACCCCCACCTGGTTGCGGCTCCTTAAATGGGGGGACAGGGAATCCCGGAGATCACCAAGTCCCCCAAGGTAGATGATCCGGTCAACCCCCTGCATCTCAGCAGCCCGCCTGAAATTTACGGCGGCCATGATATCCACCGCCTCAAACTCATCCAGCCCGAGAAGCAGGGAATGAATAAGATAATAGGCAACAGAAACCCCCTTTAATGCATCCCTGAGGCAGGGAATGCTGAGGGCGTCCCCGACTACTATCTCGGCACCAGGCCACCTTTCCCGGGAATCTAAACAGGGAACCCTGACCATGATGCGAACCCGATAGCCCCTTGCCAGCAATTCCGTGACAAGCCTGCCCCCGATGTATCCTGTGGCACCGGTAACAAGGATCGTGCCCATGGAAGGATCAGGTTCAGTGGGAAGATCGTGGCAGAAGAGTCTTTTGTCGTAACGATTCATAGTTTAACCATTGCCCTGAAAAGGCTCGAAAGTAATGAACAAATGAAAATTACAGGTAATTTTCTACACCTTGAACCTTATGTTGAGGATATCGCCGTCCACCACGGGATAATCCTTGCCCTGGACGTAAAGTTTACCCGCCTTTTTAAGAGCCTCCTCAGACCCGAATTCCATGAGATCATCGTACTTGATCACCTCGGCCCGGATAAACCCCCGCTCAAGATCTGAATGAATCACACCCGCAGCCTGGGGAGCCTTTGAACCTTTGCGCACAAGCCACTGCCTCACCTCGTCCTGGCCAACGGTGAAAAACGATATCAGGCCCAGGGCCTTGAGGCAGAGCCTTGTCAACCCTCCAAGGGCCGTCTCTTCAATGCCCAGGTCTTCAAGAAACGCTGTTTTTTCATCCTCGCTGTCGAGCAGGGCAATCTCGGATTCAACCTTTGCCGAAACAACCATGGCCTCCATGCTCTGGGAAGCGCAAAGATCGTTAAACCCATGGAGCAGAGAATCCCGGCCAAGATCATCCTCGTCCACATTTACCACAAGGATCATCTGCTTGCGGGTGATGAAGGGATAGCTTCTGATCAGCACCTCATCGTCGGCGGAAATCTCCATGAGGCGCAGGGGCTTTTCCTCGTCCAGATGGCTGAGCATCCTCTCCATCAGGGCAAGTTCCTTAACCTGATCCTCGTCCTTGATTTTTTTGATCATCTCCCGGATACGTTCGATCCTCTTTTCAACAAAGAGCTGATCGTGGAGGAGAAGCTCCTGATTCACCGTTTCAGCATCCCGTAAGGGATCCACCGAGCCTTCGCTATGGTAGACGGCTTCGTCATCAAACGCCCTGACCACATGGCAGATGGCGTCCATGTCCACAATGTCCTGGAACAGGTCGCCCTTTGCAATGGTCTCTTTTTCGATCCTGGGAAGCAGCACGAGATCCACCCTTGCCCTGACCTCTTTTTGAGGCTTGTACATGGCAACCAAGCGGTCAAACCGCTGATCAAGGATTTCCGCCGTACCAGGCACGGGCTTTGGCGGACCTGACCGCTCTTTTACTTCACTGCCCGTAAGAATCTGAAACAGGGTCTTTTTTCCTGTCTGGGCAAGCCCTATAACTCCTACCTTCATATTGATCCATCCTTTTTGATTTTTTTCCCGGAAACAGACCTGAAAAACTTAACTGTTGTGTAATAACAACCTTCATCACAAAGGTCAAGAAATGGACAGACGGTGGAGCGATTCAGGCCATGATCATAACCTGTTATAATTGATGGTTCAATGGCAGGCAGAGTTGTGTTATTGTGCTTTTGACCACACCATGCTGCGAAAAGGGAGAACCATATGCCATCCCATAAGTTAAACCGATATCTGATTAAATCTAAAATCGATATCAACCATAAATCCATTGACTATCTTGTGATGGGCGCTGAGGCCGCAGATCTTGATTCCATGGCGTCTTCCATTGCCTATGCCTATTTTCTTAATGCCGTGGAAAATGATCGGGTCATTGTGCCGCTCATACCTATTGTGAGGGATGACTTTAAACTCCGGACCGAAGCCGCCTATGTGTTTGACAGGGCCGGGATCAATATCAAAAGTCTTATATTTCTGGATGATATTGATTTTAAAACGGTTGTAAAGAGGGTGGTTGGTCTGGTTCTGGTGGATCACAATCAATTGCCGGATCCGCTATCCCACTTACAGGACAAGGTTGCCGTTATTCTGGACCATCACAGGAATCAGGGCCTATATCCCCACGCCGTGAAACGGGTCATAGAACCCGTTGGGTCTACAGCTACTCTGGTGGGAGAAGAATTAATTGCCCATTGCCCCAATATTATTGATGGGCATTTGGCGTTGCTGTTATGGGGCACCATACTTCTGGACACGGTGAACCTCGATCATGGAGCCTGTCGGGTCACCTCCAGGGATGAACAAACAGCCTCGGTTCTCATGGGCCTCTGCCCCGTTGACCAGACAGAATATTTTGGTAAAATTCAGGCAGCCAGGTTCAACAATGCCCTTCTGAGCACCTTTGATCTGCTGCGCAAGGATTATAAAGAGTTTAAATCCGGCAGAATTTCCTGGGGCATTGCTTCCGTCCTGTTACCCCTGGATCAGTGGGGTAAAAGGGATACCGAGCTGTGTCTTGGATTTGAAGACTACCTTCACAGGCGCAATCTCAACCTGCTTATTTCCATGAATGCCTATAGAACCCCACGGTTCAGCCGGGACCTTGCTGTTTACTCCACGGCCAAAGCCCTTCCTGGCAAATTGATTGATTTTTTGCAGAATAAAGGGCTTGATCTGACACCCCACTCCACCATGAATCAAAAACCCTGCCACCGAGGAAAAATTTCTTTTTACAGACAGGGTAATCTGGAAATATCCAGAAAAAAACTAACCCCGTTGCTGGACGATTATTTTGGTAAGGATAAGGAGATCAATGAAGACAATCAAGAAAACGCTGCATGGCTGTCACCTCATCAAGATTCGAGAGATCTCTTCTGATGCGAATTATCTCTTCGTGCTCCTGATCATCAAGGAGAAGATCCTCCTTGCGGGTGCCGGACTGATTGATGTTGATGGCAGGCCACACCCGTTGCTCTGCACAATCCCTTGAAAGAACCAGATCCATGTTGCCGGTTCCCTTGAACTCCTGGAATATGATATCGTCCATGCGACTTCCGGTGTCAACGAGAATTGTGGCCAGAATTGTCAGGGAACCGCCGTTCTCCAAGTTCCTTGCCGCACCAAAGATCTTCCTTGGAAAGGCCATGGCATTTGCCCCAAGCCCGCCGGTCATGGTCTTACCGTGACTGTTGGTCTCAATGTTAAAGGCCCGGGTCATGCGGGTCAAAGAATCTATGAACACCACGGCATCGTGACCTGTCTCGGCACACCGGATAGCCGTGTGCATGGCGAGCCTTGTCATTCGCATGTGGTGGGAAATCTGCTGATCGGCCGATGAATAGAACACCTGGGCATCCTTGAGCCCCCGCCTGAAATCGGTCACCTCTTCGGGCCGTTCGTCCACCAGCAGAACAAAAACTTTGGATTCAGGATGGTTCAGAATTATGGAATTTGCCATGTGCTTCAAGATGGTGGTCTTACCCGATTTTGGCGGCGAAATGATCAATCCCCTCTGGCCCTTGCCAATGGGAACGATCATGTCAAGGGCCCTGCCCATGAGGTCATCTGCTCCCTGGGCCATGGTGTAGCGCTCCAGGGGATTTATGCTGGTCTGGTCCTGAAGTAGGGATATTCCGGTATATTCGTCAAGGGAAAGGTTGTTGACCGTATGAATTTTCAAGAGTGCAAGGTTCTTGTTCCTAGGCCCCTTGCTCTCCCCTTCCCCCACAATAAAACTTCCCTCCCTTAAATTGAATCGATTGATCAACGGAATGGAGACATAGGGATCCTCTGGCTCCGGTTGATAATTATTTTCAATGGAGCGCAAAAACCCAAAGCCCCTGTCCATGATCTCTAGATACCCCTGTATTGGTTCCAACATCAAACTCCCAGATAAATGATTTTTCAAATGATTTGGTAAATGAACTTACAAACACTTTATATATATCATCGTACCAACGACTTGTTTTTACATGTGTTTCCCCAGCCTTTGCCGATCAAAGCACGAGTCGAAAGACAGGTTGAGTTGACAATATGTTGTGATCTTTGGATGACAGTTCATAATCTAATTTGACCAAACTTGACTATGAATGACAGATAATTAGATCAAGGCTGACTGATAATCTTTTACCTTACGCAAAAAGCAATCAGATTACAAGAGACAATTGGAGCAATTCTCATTTTTTAGGTGTCAGTCTTGGGGAGCGACGGCCCTTGTTTCGCTCACTCCTCTCAGGGTAATCCCTGCCAGCCCTGTGAGAAAAAGAGACACCAGAGGAAGAGACACTGGATGATCAAACACAATACCATCGTCAGAGACCCCCTGGATACGCCCATGGTCAAGGAAACCCGCCAGCAGAATTTTACCAGCCTTCCGCCGGTTGGAAGGATCAACCCTCTGGGTGCCTCGGCCCGGGTGTCCGGGCGGGGGCAGATCATCCTCGTCCTTCAAGGCTTTGATGAAATTGAGAATCCTGGCAAGCCTCAAAAGAGTTGCGGCCTCAAGCCTCGTGGTTGTGTCAGAAATGGGAAAGGCTGTGGATCGCATCTGTTCAAAACTAAGCGGCAAAAGCCCCCTTTGTCTGCACACCGTAAAATCATGACTTCCAGGCGCCGGGTAAAAAATGGAAAGGCCCACCAGAGTGCGCCTGGCCCCGAGATAAACAAGATCCCTCACCGACTGATAAGGGTCCTGACCAGGAGCTGCGGCAATGAGATAGGATACTGCTCCAAGGCCGAGGGTTTCTGCAGATTCAAGGCATCGATCAAGGGATCGACCCACGTTTGGTCGCTTGAACCGGGCCAGCTGTTCCTTACAGGTGGAACCCAGGGAGAGATTCAAGGTTTTAAACCCCGCCTCTTTCATGGCTGCAATCACCCCATGATTTAGAGACGGGGCATAGAGACCGTTCATGGCCCTCAGCTCCACGTTTCGAGACCCATAACGGACGGAAATTTCATTTAAAAGTGTTAGAAACCAGCGACGGTCAAGGCTCAGATTTTCATCCTCAAAATCGATAAACCCAACATCCTGACGATCCATCTGAGCCTCGAGTTCAGCCATGACCGATGCCACCGTGCGCCTGCGAAAGCAGGCGTGGGAAGAGGAGGCCCCAAGCGAACAATAGGTGCAGTGCATGGGACACCCCCTGGCCGTGACAATGCTGATGGATCCACGTTTTTTACGCCGGTAAAAGTCCTGATCCACAAGAGAGGTTGCGGGCAGGGGCATCTGGTCAAGGTCGCCCACCCAGGCTGGCTCTCCCACATAAAGAGAGGCGTCCGGCCGCCTGAAAACTATTCCAGGCACGTCTTCAAGGTTTGTCTTATTTTTAAGGGCAAGGGCAAGAAGAGGCATGGACTCCTCCCCCTCCCCCCTTAACACAAAATCCACGGCTTGACACTCCATGGTCTCATGGGGAAATGCCGTGGGATGATGACCTCCCATGACCACACGACACTCGGGCAAGAAGCGCTTGACGGCCCGGGCCGTCTCCATGGCCTCCCCGGAATAGGCCGTAAAAAGCGAAGAGACACCCACGAGAAAGGGATGTTTTAGGCGAGCCAGGACACCTATATGCTCAAAGCTGTAGCCGTAGTGGCGATAGTGGTGGAACAGGGCAAACGGGGATAGATCCTGTTGACCGTAAAACAAGTCAAGGTCTTTAAGAGTGGCCGGTGGATCAATGATCCTGGACTTCTTAACGGCAAGGCCGTCCACAATGCCTACAGAAAATCCCTTTTGAATCAGGGCGGCTGCTATACAGGCAAGGCCGTAGGGAACTGTTCTCTTGGCCGTCAGATAGAATTCTTCCATGGGCGGCTGCACCAGGAGCACGTCATACGGGGAATCTTTGCCGGAACAGACGCTCAATACCATTGCCCTCGAATGCGCTCTACCGTTGCAGGATCTGCGGAAAAAGGAAGCTCGGGCCGCCGGGGCAGATCAATGCAATGGGTCTTTGCAAAGGGAGTCTGATCCAACTTCAGGTTGTAGGCCTTGACCATGAGGGTCTCAAGGTTCACAACGTCCTCGATATTGTAGGCCAGGAGAGTTTCAAGGGCCCGTCGATCATTGTTCTTCGCATAATCGTTCCAGAGCAGGATGGCAAAATAGCCGTCCACCCCGTCAAGTCCCCCGCGGTCAAGACCTAGGGCTCGTTCACACCGCTTCAGGCCGCCGCTGAACCCGAGGCTCTTGAGTATATAGCGAAGATCGATATGAACCTGGTTCAGGTGAATGCCGAATTGATGCTCGATAAAGGGAAGATCAAAACATTTTCCATTGTAGGTGACAATAGTCTTGTACCGGGCAATATCCCGGGGGAAAAGATCGAGGTTCTCGCCTTTTATATAGTAGCGGATGGTGGTGCCGTCGTACAGGGCAATTGTGGTGATGGTCTCACACCAGGGTTCAAGGCCCGTGGTCTCAATGTCAAGAAAGGCCATGGAGTTTCGAAATTCGGGAAAAAATCGCCAGTGAAGGGCAGGCGGAAGCCTCTGGGCAAAGTAAGCGTAGTTGCCCGCCTCCATCTCCCGTCTTGATTGATCCACATGGCGGGCCAGGGTTTCGATGCGCTTTAAAGAAAGGGTCAACCCGGTTGAATCATTGAGGCGGTCCCAGTGGTCGAGCCCGGCAGCCCAGAGGCTCTGTTCGGTCTTCAGGCCAATGCCCGGGATGTGGTGAAAGGTGTTGTTAAGCATGGCTCTCCTGCTGATCCGGGTCAGAAAGGCAACGCCCAGCCCCCGGTTGAAGCTTATGTGAATGGACCGATTCCTGCTCTTCAAGCTCTGCCTGGTATCGGCGGATCAGCTCCAGGGCCTGGTCCTTGGTCTCAATGCCGGTAAGTGCACACCTGAAAGCTGAGGCACCGGCAAACCCCTTGACAAACCATGCGAGCCTGCTTCGCATCATCCTGCAGGCAGCTCTCTCTCCGATCAAGGCCACATGGGCTGCCACCATCTCCTCCATGATTCGAAAGATCTCTCCAAACGATGGTTCACACCATTGTTCCCCCCGGAGAAGGGCCTCGATGCCGCTGAAGATAAAGGGATTACCCATGGCACCCCGACCCACCATTACAGCGTCACACCCGGTCTGCTCAACCATGGCTGCCCCCTGGTAAGGAGTTGTGATATCTCCGTTGCCGATAACAGGAATGGTAAGCATCTGTTTCAGCCGTGTGATCACCGACCAGTCTGCCTTGCCCTTGAATCCCTGGAGTGCGGTTCTGGGATGAACGGCAATGGCATCCACTCCGCTATCTTCGGCCATGCGTGCAATATCAAATGCCTGGGATGCCGAACTGTCCCAACCCGAGCGGATCTTGATGGTAAGGGGCATGGAGACGGCCCTTCGGACTTTTCGAACAATGGCCCTGGCATTGTCCATATCCTTCATGAGGGCCACCCCTGCACCGGTCCTGGCCACCTTTTTAACACTGCACCCAAAGTTGATATCAATGATATCAGCCAGCGCCTGATCTTGAATCCACCGGGCCGCATGGGCCAGGGAGGAGGCATCGGCACCAAAGATCTGAACGGACACGGGCCGCTCACAGGGATCGGTCCTTAAAAGCTGAACCGTCTTTTCCGAGTTAAACTCAAGCCCCTTGGCGCTGACCATTTCAGAGCAGACCAGGGCGCATCCGCAATCCTTTACAATGGTTCTAAACGCAAGATTTGTAATGCCGGCAAGGGGGGCGAGCACCGTTCTGCCCTTGATCTCAAGATCGCCTATTTTCATGAAAAAAACTTCCTTTACAACCTACTCAGCCAATTCAGCTTTTTTTCTTCCTGGCACGCACATCCTCAAGGGAGATCACATTTCCACCGCTATTCGGAGGAGCATCTTTTTTAAGGTCTTCCTTTTGGGCAGACCCTTTTCTGCCTTCACTGGTCCTGTCCCCGGATTCTTTAAATTCCCCCTCCAGAGACAGAGGCGACTCAACCACCTCAATCCTCATGGCCTTCCCCCCCATGAAAAACTCATCGCCGTTGATATAGAGATCCTTCAACGTCCAGGTCACCGTCTCAAGGGGAAGTTGGAGCATCAGAAGGGTAATATGATACCAATCCCTTTTCACATCAGGTTCTATACTCTCGACCCTGGCAAACGAAACAGGGGTATTTTCCAGATAGATCAAAACAACATCGTTTTCTTTGGCCATATTTTTTCCTTTTATAAATTCAAGTATGGTTTTCAAACCATCAACCTACCACAATCTTCCCTTTTCTTAAAGACAAAGTAGCCTTGACCAGGAATTCTCATCCTGGTAAAAGCAACCATGCCCTGTAGAGCACAACCAACATTTATCTGTAAAAAAAGGTGAACAATAAAATGAACCTGTTGTTTGATCTGGATGGAACCCTCACAGACCCCTATGAGGGGATCACTAAATCCATCGCCCATGCCTTAACTTCCCTGGGTAGGCCTTCACCGCCCCGCATGGATTTACGCTGGTGCATAGGCCCTCCCCTGAAGAAAAGCTTTTCCATCCTACTTGAAACCGAGGATGAGATTCTTGTCCAAAAGGCCCTGACGATCTATCGGGAACGGTTCGGTTCAATTGGTCTTTTTGAAAACAAGGTCTATCCAGGTATCCCTGAAGCATTAAAAAGTCTTGGGGAGAGAGGTCACACCCTTCACCTTGCCACATCAAAACCCAGGGTCTTTGCCCGACGAATTATCGACCATTTTGACCTCGACCAATATTTCAACAGCATCCATGGAAGCGAACTTGATGGCACCCGAACGGACAAGACAAGTTTGATCGCCTACATTCTCCACCATGAATCTTTAGATTCGTCCTCAACGGCAATGGTCGGGGACCGAAAACATGACATGATCGGCGCAAGGGCCAACGGGGTATGCGGATTTGGGGTCCTCTGGGGATTTGGGAGCGAAACCGAGCTGACCGACTCAGGCGCAGGGGCCTGTATTCAAACCCCGTCAGACCTGGCCGCCTCCTTCATATAACCGGCACGGCCGGAGCGAGAGATGGCATCCGGCCACAACGAATATTGAAACTCCGCTACCTATGGCGCTTCGAAGCGAGTTTCATATAAAAAACCTACAGCCGGGCATTCGGCTTTATTGTGACCGCCTTACTCCTTGTTCAGCTGCAGCACGATTACGACCGCTATCACCAGAAGAGCCCCGAGTATCTGCAAAGGTGCAAGGGTTTCACCAAGGAACAGATAGGCGATAATGCCTGCGGCAATGGGTTCAAGAGTCGCAGTTATGCCGGCACGGGCGCACCGTATGATGTTAATTCCCTTAAAGTAAAAGGTAAATGCGACAACCGTTGCCGGAATGGCTATAAAGAGAATCAACAGCCACTGGGAAAAAGTATAGTCCGCCTCAAAGGCAACCAAAGGCGGCTGCAAAATATTCCACACCACGGCCGCAATCAAGGTGGAGTAAAAGATAATGGTGATGGCATGATATTTCTGCATCCAATGTTCGCCATACATGGAGTAAAAGGCAAAGGCAAAGGCCGACAAAATACCCGCAACCGTTCCAGCCCGATTCATGACAAAAATAGAAAGGTCATACCCCCCCACGACCAGGTAGCATCCCAGGGTTGAAACAAATACGGCACCAAGGGTCACCAGCCTGACTTTTTCCTTTAACACAAATATGGAAAAAACAACCATCAGAACCGGGGCCTGGTATTGGAGAAGTATTGCCGAGGCCACATTGATTTTGCTTATGGCGACAAGATAGGTGTATTGAACCGCTGCAATGCCAAAGGTTCCCAGAAGGACCATATAGGGCAGATCCCGGATGGAAATTTTTAACAGTTCCGGACAAACCACCCTGATCCAAAGGAAAAAAGCAGCACTTGCAATGGTCACACGAATCTGAACAAGGTGTTCCGGTGAGATACCGGCATTAAACATCGCCTTGGATGCAGCTCCGCCCGATGCCCACAACACTGCGGCACTGACGACATAGAGGTATCCCAGAGTAGGGGTATTGATAGATTTTAATTTGGACATTGTTCAGGAGAATCCAGCCTGAGCCTAATCTGACTAAAGAGAATCTGGTTTGGTCACACTTTGTTCTTGGTCAAATCAGATGCAGGCCGGATTCCGTTCCTTAATTCATGGTAAGTAACTCCTGCCGCTGGTCGGCAAGGATTTTAAAAAACTTTTCAGGAATGTTTTTTTCCTTTGAATAGGCCGTAACCTGGAGGTCGATTCGTGCAACGATCTTATCAACGTCAAGGGTAAACTGACGCTTATAAAGCTCCTCTGAATACTCTTTGTCGATCAAGGTCGAAAAGAGACTCTTTAAATCTTCGTAACAGGGAAGGTTCCCCATGGGGGTTGGAACATAATCCATCTCTCCATGGGCATAACGTTCAAGCCAGGCAAGCCACACCTTGACATCCTTTTTTTCGCCCAGGAGTTTTTTTGAGGTGCCACCCCTTGCCTCATCGGTCAAAAAATAGTTGAGCCCCGCCATGACAGGTTGTTTATCCCTGGCAATGGCCGGGTTGCCAAAAAAATCAAACTGGGCCGCCATGTAGTCCCCAAGGGCCCCGGGAATAAAAGGAGCGTTGGCCCAGGGAGCACGCTTTACCCCCTTGGCCCCAACTTCGGTTGCCGTTGCCGCTGATACAATACAGGCTCCGATCACGACACCGGCATCAGAATCATTTGCCACCCACACCGGAGGCATTGTGTCGCTGTCCCTGCCGCTGTAGGTAAAGATTCTTGTCTCTACACCGGCTGGATTTTCCGCCTCAGGACAATAATTTGCAAGGGCTGTAGAGGCAAGAGTACACCGGGAATTGGGATGGGAAATGGGAACAGGTTCTCCCTTGTCGTTGGTCATTCCTCGCTCCCAGGCACCCTGAAAATTTATCCCCGATTCCGGAGACTCTTCACCGTTGCCCTCCCAATGGGGGATGCCGTGCTCGTCCACAAGCACGTTGGACCAGATCACCTCGGTACCTGGTTTTCTTAAGTTCTCCATGAGCATGGGATCACCCTCCCAGTTCACATCCTCCACAATACCGAAAATGCCGCACTCTGGATTTATGGATCTGATGATACCCTTGGAATCTATCCACATCTGGGCGAGATCGTCGCCCACAAACTGATCTCCAGCCATGGCCGTTGTGGTTTTCCCACACCCTGAAGGGGCGGCCCCGACACACCAGGTAACCCTGTTACCCGGCCCGTTGACGCCCGTGATAAACATGTGCTCAGACATCTCAAACCCCCGGTTTTTATAAACCGCCTTATCCACGGCAAACCTGTGGTTGCCCTTTTTAAGCATCAAGGTATTGCCAGCATAGGTACACTTGTAAGAGTAGGTGGTAAGATAGCTTCGATCCATGAACACCCTTGCCTGGGGAAGATCTTCGGTTCGATTCAAACCCTGGCTGTGGAGATTTGTAAAAAAATAGCCCAGACGTTCCACCTCGGCATTAAAATGATCAAAGGCGTTTCGATAAAGAATCTCGGCACTGTGGGCAACATAGGCAGAGCTTGTGATCTCAAGGGCTGGGTTGGACATGGGTGCCCCTATCGGACCCCGCATGTAAAAACCTACGATCATGGTCATGTCGGCCATGATGCCGATCATATTGGCAGCAACATCCTTTAAAGCGGTCTCCCGGTCCATGCGCTTTGCAAGGGAGGAGATATCTTCCCACTCGTCTGCGATGTAAAATGTTCGGTCAAGGATCCTGCCCTGCTCTTTTTCAAGATCAAAGTGAATGGTATGATTTGCCATGGCAAGGGGGCTCTCCTCCCCCCTTTCCAGGGCTAATTTTCGAATAAACGTACGATCCTCGGGAGTACCTGTGTTGATGAAAACCGTCTTTGGCTTGCAAATGGCAATGGCATTGGCAATCTTTTTTCGAACATCAAAGTTGACCTGGCGATCCATTCTTGACAGATGCTTGTCGTCCAAATATTGCTCAAAGATTGCATTGATCTTCTCAATGGAATCAATTTTACCAAGTTCACACGAAATATCGGATCCGACCTGTTTATTAGCCATCTCTCCTCTTTGACTCCTCATTCATATTTTTATGAAAAACTCCAATCCTCTCGCTATCCAGTTTCTTCTATTTAGAAAAAGTCTGTCAATGATCGTAATTTCTTTTAACACTTTAAGACTAAAAATCAAACAGTTTCAAAAAAAAGAGAGAGACCCCCATCAAAAAAAAGAGAGAGACCCCCATCAAAAAAATTAAAATGGTCATGGATCCTGGGATGTGTTACCCTAGGCTGTTTTTTACAAACAAATGCGCAGTTTGGCAGCGGCACAAGTCCTTTTTTGAATAGATGATTTCAGGAGAGACCTCCATGCGTATCATTGTCCATTATGCCTTTGCAGCCCTGGTACTGGGGCTTTACGGCGGTGAAGTCTGAGCCATGTTAGAAGCCATGCCCTCCGTGATGCTGGGGGCGACCATTGTACTCTCCCTTGCCATTGCCCTTGTATTGCGAAGACCTCTCCTGGAGCGCTATGTTGAGGCGGCCCCGCCCCTTGATCAGACAAAACGCCAGTTCCTCCTTGAGTATCTTCTCTTTACCCTGGCAGGTCTGATCACCATCGTTGCCAACAGGATCAGCTACAGTATAAATTTTACCTCGGGCAGCATGTTTTTGATCGGATTCCTCGCCTTTGGTTTTTTCATAGCCCTTGACCTCTCCCTTAAAAGGGCAGGGAAAAGAATAGAACAGGCAGTCGCCCCGGCCTTGCCCCCCGCAACCCAATCCACACTTAAGCCCATGGGCCGAACCTTTTTTCTAATATCAGTAATGACCTTTGTGTACGTCATGGTGGTGATCATCCTCATAATATCAAGGGATCTTGCCTGTATAGAGAGCATGGATAACGGTCAGATGGCCCTTCTCATATCCATTACAACCAGGACCATATTTAAAGAAATTTCGTTTATCATGATTTTGCTCCTCTTCATGGTGGTGAACATTCTCTGGTCCTACTCCAAAAACCTGAAGCTGATGTTTGACACCCAGACCGATATCCTCAAAGCGGTCAGCAACGGCGATCTATCCCAATTTGTACCGGTTGCGACCAACGACGAATTCGGTGCCATTGCAGGTTATACCAACCGGATGATCCTCTCCCTCAGGGACAGAATCCGTATGCTCACCACCCTGAGACTCGCAACAGAGGTGCAAAAAAACATGCTGCCCAAGGCCCCGCCCCTCTGCCCGGGAGTTGACATTGCAGGTGGCATTGTCTACTGCCAGGAGGTTGGGGGAGATAGTTTTGACTATTTACCCCTCCCGGGAAAAAGATTAGGCATTGTTGTTGCCGATGCAGCAGGCCATGGGGTGGGAGCCGCCCTTTACATGACAACAGCCCGGGCCTTTATGAGGTTTGCCACTGAATTCTATCAAGAACCAGGCCTGCTTGTGGATGCCGTCAACCGCCATCTCACAAGGGACACAGGAGACACGGGACGATTCATCACCCTTTTTTTCCTTGAGATAGATCCTGCCCGTCGCACCCTCAAATGGGTAAGAGCAGGCCATGAACCAGCCATGCTCTTCAACCCTGAAACCCATGATTTCACCCTTTTGGCAGGAAGGGGCATGGCCCTTGGTGTAACCGCAGATATGCAATCGCAGGCCTATGATATCCCGGGCTGGAACCCCGGTACCATACTTGTAATATTCTCGGATGGGCTGAAAGAGTCAAGGGACAAAAACAACGAAATGTATGGGATTAAGAGAATTCAGCAGGTGATTAAAGAGCACAGGCAGAGCTCTGCCCAAACCATCAAAGGGCTCCTTATCAAAGAGATCAAACGGTTCATGAACCATGAGCCTGTGAAGGACGACGTGACCATCGTAATAATAAAACTGCTATAGACCACATGTCCTTATGAACAGAACAAAGGTTGAAACTCGAACAAGTTCCCATCTTGTTTCTTGTCTCAAGTTTCAAGTTTCTTGATAACCGGCACGGCCGGAGCAAGGAGAATTCCCCGTGGACAGACAAAGGCAATCTGTTGTGAAACGCACCCTTGGTTCATGGGTGTTTGACGGCAACACCCTGCTCCAGGTGGTACTGGTCGTTGTGATTCTCTTTACCGTTGTTGCCAGGATCATCCCCCTTGAGATGCAGAAAAGGATCGTAAACGAGGCCATATATCTAAAGCAGCTTAAGCTCCTTGCCATCTACTGCACCCTCTATTTTTTATCCGTGATGACCGCCTCTTTGCTCAAATTTGCCATCAACATCATCCAGGCCCTGATCAGCGAACGGGCAACGGCTGCCATGCGAATTGCCCTTTTCAAACATATCCTTACCATGCCCCTTGGCTTTTTCCGAAACACCCAGCCGGGTGTTGTTGTCAATTCGTTGGTGAACGAGCTTACTCTACCTGGAAATTTCATCGGAATGGCCGTTGCCATCCCACTTACGAACATCCTCACCCTTGTTGCCTTTGCCGCCTATCTTTTTCACTTAAACCCTTTACTTGGGGCAATCTCGTTTACCATCTATCCCTTGATGGTCATTGTGATCCCCTATATCCAGGCCCGGGTCAACAGGGAAAACAGGGAGCGTATCGGGGTGTCAAGACAACTCTCCTCAAGCGTTGTTGAGGCTGTTTCAGGGCTCCAGGAGGTCCAGGCCAACGGGGGGTTTGCCCTTGCCAATCGAAACTTCGCCCGCCTCGCCAATGCCCTGAAAACCATCCGGGTGCGCTGGAATCTGTTCAAGTCTGGCGTCAAGGTGGTAAATAACCTTGTGACCAATCTAGGACCGGTTATAATCTTTGTCCTCGGGGGATATCTCACCATCAGGGGAGAGCTTGAGCTGGGTGCGCTTGTAGCTTTTCTATCGGCCCAGGAAAAGCTCTATGACCCGTGGAAGGAGCTTGTGGAGTTCTTTCAGGTGTTTCAGGACGGGTCTGTCGCCTATTACAAGACCATGGGGTTATACGACGTCCCCATCGAACATTTGATGCTCCCCCGGGACAGGGAGCCCCTGAAACTCTTACCCACCGTTGAAACCGAAAACCTAACCCTGGAAACCGTGGAGGGGATCAAGCTTATCGAAGAGGTGACCCTCACCCTGAATCCAGGTGAGCACCTTGCCCTGGTTGGATTTTCAGGTTCAGGCAAGAGCACCCTGGCCCTGTGCCTTGCCCAGCTTCTGAGCTACACCTCGGGCAGGGCCTCCATCGGCGGAGAGGAGATCCGGGATCTTACCCGGGCCGATATGGTCGCCAGCCTGGGCCTTGTCTCCCAGAGTCCCTTTATCTTTAACGGGACTATCAGGGAGAACCTTGAATATGCCCATGCAGCCCTCCACGGCCAGGGAGGATTCCTTGCCGAAAAATTTGATCCAACTCTGGACGACCTTATTTACGTACTCCAGCAATCGGGTATTTTTGTGGATGTGTTAAAGTTTGGACTCACAACCGTCATCGACAAAAACGATAAGGCCCTTGCCGCAACAATAATCCAGGTGCGAAAAAACTTCCAGGCAGACTTTGGAGAGGAGATCAATGAATGGGTGGAGTTCTACGACGAGGAGCTTTACCTCGACCACTCCAGCGTGGGTGACAACATAATCTTCGGAACGTCCAGAACCGAGGAATTTAACACCGACAACCTGGTTAAAAACCCCTTTTTCATGACTTTTATCGATGATGCCGATCTTTTAAGACCTTTGCTCACCCTGGCAATAAAACTTGCCGAACAGACGGTTGACATCCTGAAAAGTATCCCGGATGAGGCTCTTTTTTTTGCCCAGAGCCCCATAAGACCGGACGAGTTTGACATCTACACCACCCTTGTACAAAAGATCAAGGGTCAAAACCTTCACCAACTCACAAAACCCCAGCAATCCTCGCTTTTAACCCTGGCCCTTCGTTTCTCCCCGGGTCGACACAAAACTGCCACCATGCCTGAATTTCTGAAGGATCTGATTCTGGAGGGGCGCCACATGTTCCGGGAGAAGATATTGGCCAAGGGTAAAGATGCAATCTCTTTTTTCGGACTCCAGGACTATATTTATTCCCAGACCATCCTCAACAACATCCTGTTCGGTAGAACCAAGAGCCAAAGCCCCCGCATCCAGGAAAAGATCAACCAATCCATAGTCCACCTCCTGGTTGCCGAGGATCTCCTTGAACGGATCATAGAAATAGGCATGGAATTTCAGGTGGGAACAAACGGCAACCGCCTGTCAGGGGGTCAACAGCAGAAACTTGCCATTGCAAGGGCTTTTCTCAAATCAGCGCCCATCCTGATCATGGACGAGGCGACCTCGGCCCTTGACAACCACTCCCAACGCCGCATCCAGAACGTCATCACAGGCAAATTAAAGGGAAAGACCACCCTTATTGCCGTTGTCCACAGACTTGACTATCTAAACAATTACGACAAAATTGCCTTTATGAAATCGGGCAAAATCATCGAAATGGGAACCTATGATGAACTTATTGAAAAAAGGGGGAGCCTTTATGAACTCATCAACAGACATTGATCAAAACCAAAACGAAACTGATCAGGATAAAAGCGAATTTATCTCAAACCTTTCCATACTGAGGCAGGTCCGCCTCTTCTCATCCCTGCCCCAGGAGGCCCTTAAACTGTTAGCCTATCTTTCGACCAGGGAGATCTACACCCGGGGAGAGTATGTTTTCAGAACAGGAGACGACGATGGCTGCTCTTACTATATTCTTGAGGGAAGCGCAGACCTTATCCTGGAGAGTAACGACAAATCGACCGTTGTCCGAAACTATGGTCAGGATCGTTTTCTGGGCTGTCTCTCCATGCTCTCTCCGCTTCCAAGACTCTTTGCCCTCAAGGCTGCACAGAATCTCACTCTCCTTGTGATGACCCGGAAAAATTTTTCCATGGTCATGGAAAAATTTCCCGAACTGAGCCTGCAGATTGTCAAGGCCATTGCCAGAAGAATAAACCAGTCCGAGGGACACAACGTTGAAAACTACAAACAAGACAAGGTCGGGATCACGGATTTTTTCGGTTTGAGCATGATTTAAGACCACAAATAAAAGAGAAGTAAATCTACCAGAGGTAAGTCTAAAGGAGAATAAGATGGGGGCGTTCACACTTCCCATACGGGTGAAAAACAGCCTGGAGGAACTTGGAACCCTTTTTGGGGCAGTTGACGCCCTTGGGACCAAAATCTTTCTTTCCCAAAAAAAGCGCTGGGAAATCCAGCTGATCCTTGAAGAAATCTTCACCAACATCGTCAACCACGGGTTCAACGACAAAGAAGAGCATGAAATAGAGATCCTGATCACCGTCAAAAATAAAATCCTGACCATTCGGTTTGAGGATGACGGCAAGCCGTTTGACCCCACAGGGGTGACTTTCCCAGATACACGATGCGCCGTTGAACAACGCCTTGTAGGCGGATTAGGAGTACACTTTGTCCGACATTTTATAGACACCTGCACCTATAGACGGACAGGGGGTAAAAACATCATGATCCTTGAGAAAAAAATGACCGACCAGGCTGAGACAGAACCCACCCCTCAAAGCAACCAGAAACGCAGATAAAATAAGCAGATCACAAAAAATTTGCAATCCTTAGACATCAGGAGCCACACCATGGAAATCATTTGCGAACGACAAAACAACATTGAGATCTTCAAGGTCAAAGGCCAACTCGAATCCAACACCTCCCCTGAGCTCGAGGAACAACTTATGATGAGCCTTGAAAGGGGCACAACCCGGATGGTGATTGATTTTGAAAATCTGGAATACATCTCAAGTGCGGGTATCCGGGTCATCCTCAAGGCCGTAAAAAAGCTAGAACAATCCCGGGGCAGGCTTGTACTCTGCTGCCTCCAGGACTATGTGCAGGAGGTGTTTGAGATAGCGGGATTTGACACATACCTAACCATTGAGCCTACCCTGGAAAGGGCGATCGCCTCATGGGAAGAGGGCCGGGAAAAGGAAGAAAACTCTGATTTACCCAAAGCGTCAAATCCCATATCACCGCATTCCAATGAGCCCCTTTTTACCAAGGGAACGGAGGAAAAGGGTGACTGACACCTCCGCCTCCCTGATGTCAAGGGTGTGGGTCCGGGCAAACCTGCGAACAATGGTTTGAACATTATTTTTCCCATCTATCAATCGCCACACCCCGACCCCTAAAAGGTCAAGCTCTACCTTGCGGGTGAACCCCTTTGAATGCCCCCTGGCAACAAGCCTTCTTATTTTTTGGAACATGGGGCGATATTGGACCTGATAGGTGAGGATAAGAGAACTCTCCCCAACGGCATGCTCCTCAATATCAGCACTTTTGATGGGAACAGAGGCAAGGGCGTCATAACGGTTCAACCTCCCACGGGTGTCTGACTCTAGCGACATTTTAACCAAAGCCTCCCTTTATCATCCCTGCAAGGTCCAGGAGGCTTAAACCATAACCGCCCCTGGTGCTTGACTTCAAGGCGATGATTCGATTACCCCCAAGATTATGACAGGTTATGAACCTGTGCCTCTGTCGCATAAAAGCAAACGGCCGGGCACCTCCCTCCCACTCCCATACAAGGAAAGGACATTGTTCATCACCCCCTGACCCGGGGTTGGTGTCGGGCAGGGACACCCTTGTTCGTGCAACCGTCTCAAGGTCGTTCTTCAGGAGGAGAAAAGAGGCAGGTCCCCAGGAATGGGCCGTAAGACGTTGCCCCTGGGCCTTAAAATCCACCATAAAGGATCCGGGCCGAAACAAGTAACTTGAAAGCCTGAAACAACCAGGAGTTGAAAGTTCAAGGCCGAACAATTTCCACTTGCCCATGCCCTTGCCGCAGTTCTCTTGAAAGGAGGCAACCACCCTTTCCACCCAAGGATCTGGCATGTCGGTTGAATCTGTAAAAAAACGAAGGATAAAAAGCCGTCTGCACCGTCTGCACCCCATGAGCACCCCCTGCCCCCGGGATGCGGGAATTGCCCACGCAAACCAGGCAACTTCCATTTTAGAGTCAAGATCTACACGGTCCAGGGATGAAGAAATGGGAGTCACGGTCATGGTAAAACATTTTTGAACCCGACGGGCAAATCTGACCATAAAGGTTTCAAGGTGACCCGGGTAAAATTTCCCGGCCCAGGTTATTTCAAGGGCAGCCCCGCACTCCCGGTCAAAAAAAAGATGATCAACCCCGAGGGTTGACAGGTGCCAATCCATTGGCACATCCATGGATATACCGTTCCAGGCAACATTTTTTATTTGAGGATCAAAACTCAAGGCTTTGCTTCTTTTTAATAGGGTATGAAAACCCGCCACAGGGCTTGATTTTTTACCGTCTTGGCCGGAGAATCATCCCGGGGTTGTCTGGCCTCAAAACAATCCCTCTCCCTCTCCATCTGGCTCGTAAGGGTCAGCTTTACGGCATTGCCTACCTTCTCCTCAGGGTTCATGGTGTTATGCTGAAGGACCAGGCTGATCCGCTCCCCGCTCTCATCCTGAAACGACCATTTCCAACCAATAACCACCTTAAAAGAATCCCCCACATACTCGTCAGGCCTTCCAAAGCTCTGTTCAAACCGCTGCTTTAACTGGTTGAAAAAGCCTCTGGAGCCATCCGCATACTTGAGCTTGATTCTAAGAATTTTATTGGGTCGGTGACAGGTGCCAAAGGCGATAAGGCCGCTCTTGAACCCCGGCAGGTTGTTTACCTCACCCTCCTGTATAAAATCCATGTACCGCAGGCTTCTGCAGGATTTCATCTCAACCTTATCCGTATGGTCAGAAATATCGTCTCCCAGGGCAAACCCACCAACATGGATGGGAAAGGGCGTTCCTGAATAAACGGGTTGTGCAATCACCACAAAAATGAAAAGAACAGAAAAAAGATACTTCATTTTACCCCTCCAGGGTTTGGATTCAGACAGACTCCTTCTCAATTATCCTTGATTTGATAGAATAACCCATAGCATTATCAACATCAAGCAGCAAAACTGATTTTTAGCAGTTCTAACCCGATCCATTAATTTTAGATTGGGATGAACTTTTAATTGACTTTCCATATATAAATCGATCATAGTGAATGATCAAACATCATAAGTGACAAATTTTATCTGGTTATTGGTTTGATATTCTGATATGTAAAAAATCATGTCAACTATATAGTCAGCAGCATGGAAAACTTCTATTTATTAATACTGTTAGGCTTTGTCTTCTTGGCTCCAGCCAAGTTATTAAGCAACGGTGCAGCAATGCCTGAGGCATTTGCTTCATCCCACACTATTTGAGCTTTGTCACAAGGAGGATTGTCCCATGGAATTTAAAATCCCTTACCCGCTTAAGGTGGAACACGAAGAACTGCACAACATGCTCAGCAAAGCGACAAAGGAACCTGGCGAAATTGGTGATGCTGCAAAGACCGTTGCCAAGCTGCTGCATCCGCATTTTATCAAAGAAGAAGAATATGCACTGCCTCCACTGGGGTTGCTGAGGGACCTTGCCCAGGGAAAGATGACACCTGCCATGGAAAAGGTGCTTGATTTGACTGACAAGCTCAAAATGGAGCTTGACCTGATGCTCGAAGAGCACAAATCCATCGTCGCCGCACTGGAGAAGCTTTCGGCGACAGCGAAAAAAGCGAATAAGGTGGAATACGTGGAATTCGCCAAAGCGCTGATACTTCACGCACAAACTGAAGAGGAGGTCTCCTACCCTACAGCCATACTAATCGGTGAGTACATAAAAGAAAAAATACGATTGTCCTAGGTGTAACAAATGCTGTGAGAACGCTACCCTCTCCCAGGCCTCAGGCCATTTTCAGCCACAATAAAAAGGAAAAAACACCATGAGAAGCAACCGAGAAACTTTCAAAATTTTGTTCGTTTTGTTTTGTATGGTTGGGATTGCCATTTTAAATTCGTCCCCGGCATATGCACATTGCGACGGTATGGATGGCCCCGTTGTCAAGGCTGCGCAAGAGGCACTTGGGAAGGGAGATGTGAACCTGGTCCTGATCTGGGTGCTTGAGAAGGATGAGTCAGAGATTCGACAGGCATTTGACCAAACCATGAACGTGAGGAAACTAAACCCTCAGGCAAAGGAACTGGCAGACATGTATTTCTTCGAGACGCTTGTCCGCATCCATCGCGCCGGTGAGGGAGTCTCTTACACTGGGCTTAAGCCAGCCGGTCGGGATCTGGGACCTGCAATACCTGGGGCAGACCTATCCCTGGAATCCGGGGATGTTGCACCGCTCACCAACCTGCTCGTCGAGAAAATGCGTACAGGACTAATGGAGAGATACAACAAGGCTAGGACAGCCAGGTCATTCAAAGTCCAGGATGTGGGCGAGGGGCGCGAGTATATTGAGAGGTATGTATCGTACATTCATTATGTCGAGGGGATATACGAGGCTTTAATGAATTCGGCATCTGGGCATTACCCAGAAGGGGCAGCGGTTTCACACGAATAGAAATGACACAGAGTACAAAACAGCCTAACCCTCAAGAGGGACGCCTGCCCTACCTTGAGCATTAGGCCGAAGTTGATGCGGTTCTCTTCGCCGTCAGGTGTCGATTCCACAAGCCGGTGTTACCATGGAAAGTCATATCCTTGCTGAGCTTTCTTAACTGGAGGTCCCAAATGAACAAACGCACTAACATGGCACTCTTCTTCTCCCTGATTGTTTTTCTGGTTGGCTGTTCCCATCCCGGAAGTGTTAACCAGGCCCGGACGGCGATGTCGGAAGCGGGCTTCGTCTATACCGCTAACGAGCGCGACAACTCCATCAGCGCTGTCAATGTCAGCATCGGGCAGGTAAGAAATATCGCCACGCCTTTCACGCCGCACAATGTTCAAGTGTCCCACGATGGCCGGCTATTGCTCGCCGTCGGCTCGGCCGCCCATATGGCTGCGCACAAATCTCCAATGAATATGACTGGCGGCAAGATGACGCCCGGCAGGCTTCTGATTCTCGATACCGAAACCCTTGACATCGGGACAGCAGCCAATATCGAAATCGGCCATCATCCCGCACATGTAGTCATTGATGAACAGGGCAAACGGGCTTACGCTACGAATTCCGAGGACAACAATATCCTTGTCGTTGATGTAGTGCAGAAAACAGTTGTTGGCGAGATCAAGACCGGCACATTCCCCCACGGTCTGCGCATAAGTCCGAACGGGAGTGAAATCTACGTCACCAACGTAAATGACAACAGCGTATCGGTAATAGACGTGGCCCAATCCAAAGAGGTGACACGCATATCTATCGGTAAAGCGCCCGTGCAGGTCGGCTTCACCCCAGATGGTGGTCGTGCCTATGTCTCCTTGCGGGATGAGAACAACGTTGCCGTGATCGACACGGCCCAGCGGAAGAAGATTGCAACAATCGCAGTCGGACGCAATCCGATTCAGCTCTTTATCACGCCGGACGGACGCTATCTCTATGTAGCAAACCAGGGCACGGAAGCGGATCCGGACAACACCGTGTCCGTGATTGACATCAAAACGGACGGCGTGATTGCGACAATCGAGACCGGAAAAGGTCCCCATGGCGTCGTGGTAAGCAATGATGGAAAGCGCGTCTTTGTTGCCAACATGGTGGACAGCACAGTATCCGTGATCGACACAGCCACACAGAGTCTGATCAAAAACATCAAGGTCGGCAAAGGACCTAACGGAATCACGTTCAGGGGGGCGAGCCGTTGAGGCACGTTACCTATAACTCAGGAGGTATAATTGTGAAAACCACGCCTTTCAGACCCTTGATCTCATCCATATCAGCAGTCGTTATACTGTTCCTTTCAGGGTGTACCCCTAGGCCGTTAGGTCAATCCATGGGCGGATGGGGTCATATGATGGGATACGGAGGTTATGGAGGAATGTTTATGTGGTTTATCCTGATAATTATTGTTGGCATTATCATCTATTTTGTTTCCAGCCGAATCAACAAAACCGATGATTCGCCGGGCCCAACACACGAAAGTCCAATGGATATTCTGAAGAAACGATACGCCAGAGGAGAAATAACTAAAGAGGAATTTGAAAGACTAAAAAGAGACCTTAAAGACTGAGCCCAGCCGCAATTATTTTACTGGAATACCAAGATAAAAAAACTGGCTATGACCTAATTATTACAGCAAAACCGCCGGTTTAAGAATTTAGAAAAAGGCAGGAAGTTAAAAATAACATTTTTTAAAAGAAAGGAGTTTGACCATGAGAAACATGATCTTTAGTTGTCTGGCAATATCGCTTTTGGTGGCTACCTCCCTGTGGGCGGCTGACAACCAACCAATGCGTACACAAAATCCACCCTCTTCAGGTTCTGAATATGGAGCTGGAGGAGGCATGGGACCGGGAATGATGGGACCTGGAATGATGGGGCCTGGAATGATGGGGCCTGGAATGATGGGGCCTGGGTCGGGTTACCACGGGCGAGGGCCTGGAATGATGGGTAATGATTACCACATGGGCCGCGGGATGCATGGGATGGTCCCTGACTCGCAAGGATGGCAGCACATGACCCCTGAGCAGCGTGAGCAATGGCAACAGGCACGCTCCCGGTTTATGCAGGATACATTGCCTCTGCGGCAAGAGTTGAGTGCCAAACAGATGGAACTTGAGGTGGTTTGGGACCAGAAAAACCCAGATACTGAGAAGGTAAAAGCGTTATCAGACCAAATAGCGGAGCTGCGCTCCAAGTTGGATCAAAAACACGACAAATATCTGATCCAGTGCCGACAGGAGTTTGGAGATCGTGGGTGGGCTTGTCCCGGTGGCGGCCGAATGGGTTATTAAGGTTTATTTGAAGAACAAGGATTGAACTTCTGCCTGGCAATGCCGGGCATTTGCGGTAAATAATTACAGCTGCATGCCCGGCATCTTGCATATCCGGCCAACTAACGCTTGCAAGTTTTAGACACCAGTTACAATCTTATTTTGTGGCAGAAAACGACGCATACCAGCACTGTTCAAACATTGTATTTGCAAGATTTAAGAAGAAAAACGGAGGCTGAGGACAAGCCATGAAACATTTGTATAAATCATTCCGGCAAAGAATTCGATTGCCGTATGCTGTATTAATGCTGACTTTTATGTCTTTTGCTCTTTTATCAGTCAATGGCGGGCATAAGCCGGACTGCTTACGATCTGAGATTTCATCCTTGGTCTTTCAACGAGTCGCATGGGCTGATGAACTCTCTGGGGAGGAGATTCAGTGGTTTAGGGATGAAATGAAAATATCCTCAAAATTTCAAGAACATAAAGAAGGTCTTTGGGGAATGTCGTGGACTCATTTCATCACCATGGTATTCTTGATCATTTTCTTCACCGCAACGATAGCCGCAATATATATTCGTAACAAACAGACCAAGAAGATTCTCAATACCTTACTGAAGGAGAAATAAAATGAATTACACGATCGAGTTTCGAAAATCGGGAATAGTCTTGAAATGGGATGATCGCTTTGAAAGTATTCTAGAACTCGCAGAAGAAAACGGCATCAATATAGAGTATGAATGTCAACAGGGATTTTGCGGTACCTGCAAGGTGAAATTACTCTCCGGCGAGGTTGATATGGAGACCGAAGAAGGGCTGGAGGATGAAGAGACCCAGAACGGCTATATCTTGACCTGTGTTGCTGTACCCAAAAGCGATATTGTATTGGAGGCCTGATGGTTTCCCATGAAAAGAACATCACCTTTTTATTGACAGGACTGTTCTTGTTTCTGCTGGTCGGATTTCTGTGGATACCGACCTTTTTTTTTAGCGGTAGTCTGCCCGGGCATTTGATAGGTATTCTTGGGACGTGCATTATGGGATATACACTGCTATACCCATTCCGCAAACGGGTGCTCGGTAAAAAAGGCAAACAAAACCCTCTCAAATTTCATATTTATGCCGGTCTGATTGGCCCGTCCCTGGTCATTATCCACTCAGAACACACATATGCCAGCTGGACAGGAACGCTTGCATTCATCTCCATGGTTGCAATTGTTTTAAGCGGCTTGATCGGACGCTATCTTTTCAGAAAAGTTAACCGATCTATAAAGGATCAGAAAAGAGCTATTACCGAAATGCGAAAGGAACTTGCGCTGAAAAAAACCCAAATCGACGAACAGGTATGCGCTTCCATTTTAGGATTTGATGAGTTGGCGAAAGCCACAGCTGATAATGAGGACGATTACGACGAAATCGAGGCAAACCGTTGTGAGGAACTGCTGGTGCTCGCTCGTTCCATCGTGGATACGGAATATACGCTCCAAGGTTTTGCAAAAATCCAAGCCCTTTTTAAGAAGTGGCTGAAAGTTCATATTTATTTAACTGCATTTCTGTTTGCCATGATTCTTGTCCACGTTATGTCTACCATCTATTATGGCTTGAGGTGGCTGCCATGAAAATTATACATATTATCATGGCGCTTCTTCTCATTGTTTTTTCCATCTGGCTTTTCTTTAATGAGCAGGCTGCCCGGCCCGGCCAGCTGAGTTCAATGCATCGAGAAAATGCGAGCTGCAATGATTGCCATGTTCCATGGCAAGGCGTTTCCGATGACATGTGTCTGAATTGTCATGAATTTTACGACCCGTCTCTGCTCAGGCCGGCGATTCGTTTCCATATGGCGGAAAAAAATTGCGTCGTATGCCACAAGGAACATGTTCCAATGCAAAAGATTTCCCGTATGGACCATACCCTTCTGCATCAAGATTTGGGATGTGAAACCTGTCACCTTGATCCACATGACAGGCTGTTTGGAAACGATTGCAGGGCCTGCCACAGTATCAGCAATTGGGAAATAGATGGTTTCCATCATCCTTCTGAAGAGAGGGGCAACTGTGTCAAGTGTCATCGCGCTCCTCGATCCCATGGGTATAACGAATTCCGATCTATGATTCTCGCAACCCATCCATCGATTAAAAGTGAGGATATTGAAGTCGACCTGAAACAGTGCTGGCGTTGTCACGTTACACACGATTGGCGACACTTGAGGATGCTTTCAGGTCCCCAGCCATAAGGGACCGGATGCCAGGACGGTCACTCCAGAATTGAATCTCGTCACCATGGTGGGCTCAGGTTCGCAATCCATCAAAATAAAGGAGAGTGATTACATGCATGAAATCGATTTAAATAAGAGGGAAGGATTATGGCGAAAGACCCGGTTTGCGGTATGGAAACAAACAATGGACAGGCTCGGTCAAGAACCCTGTATATGGGGGAAGAGTATCTTTTCTGTAGTGAGAACTGCAAGGTGAAATTTGAGAGAAATCCCGAAAAATACTCGAATGTACTGGAAAATGATGTCTCGAAAACACGCAAGGTGGTTGTGGTGGGAGCAGGCCAGGTTGGGGCGACCATCTGCTTTGCCCTTACGATGAGCACTCTTGCTTCGACCCTAGTCCTTGTCGATTTGGATTCCGACTTGGCCGAGGGTCATGCCATGGACCTGAATCACGGCCTTTCATTTGTTCAACCAACAAGAATTTTTGCGGGCAGTTATTCCGACTGCAAAGGTGCGGATATTGTTATCGTTACCGCAGGTGCAGCTCAAAAGCCGGGTGAGACACGGCTGGATCTCGTTCGTAAAAACACGGAAATTTTCAAGGAGATCATTCCCAAAATCACGGCACATGAACCAAAAACGTTGCTGATCGTATCAAACCCCGTTGATATTTTAACCTATGTGGCCCTCAAAATTTCCAACTATCCCATGAACCGGGTCATCGGGTCAGGGACCGTTCTCGACACAGCACGCTTCAGATTTCTGCTCAGCAGGCATTGTGGTGTCGACCCCCGCAACGTCCACGCTTACATTATTGGCGAACACGGGGATAGCGAGGTGCCCGTCTGGAGCCAGGCCAATATTGCCGGTCTGGCCTTGAAAAAACATTGTCCTGTTTGCAAAAGAAACTGTTCGCCTGGACAAATGGATGAGATTTTCGGTCAGGTAAAAAATGCGGCATACGAGATTATCAGTCGTAAGGGACATACCAATTTCGCCATCGCACTTGCCGTCAAACGAATTGTCGGCAGCATGCTGTTAGATGAGAACAGTGTCCTGACAGTTTCCACCTTGATCAATGATTACTACGGTATATCTGATGTTTGCCTGAGCGTACCCACCATCTTGAACATGAACGGCATTTCAAAGCACATTCATGTAAACCTGGATAAAAATGAGTGTCATAATCTACGGATCTCGGCAGAAACTTTAAAAGAAACCATCCGAGTACTCGATATCTGAGAGGAGAAAAGAAGAGCAGTATGATGGTCCTTGGTTTGAGAGGCAAGGTTTTTTTCTGGGAACTGACCACACTGATGGAGATCATGCTTTGAGCCACTGGATCGAGATAAAGTTCGTCACCGGGACTTCCCGTGTTCCATTAGGAGCCGGCAAACCCAATGCCTTCCAACACCCATAAGGTCCTGGAGAACGGAAGCATCAAGGATTGCCGATCTAAGGACTCAAACCCGGTGATTCTTTCCGCTAAAGATTCAATCACCGCCGAAGGGAGAAAATTTCAAGTCCATATTGGAAAAAAACGCCCAGGATAGGGTTGACGGCAGGGAAATCAGTGACCGCCCCCACTAAGCTAAAGCTATCCCACAGGGATGACTTTCAGCCATAGTGGGGGGACTGCAGATCAAGGCCATAGTTCTTCAGGGGGTGTATTTGATTTTTGCAAACACCTCGGGTGTGGGTTTGGGCAGCCCTGCGATCTTCCATGCAACGATGGGATCTGGAAATTGTCTGTAGTTGCAATCTTTGGGCTGATGAACATTTTTACACACAGCCCTGAGTATGGGAAATGCATTGAATTTCTTCCAATAATCCCGCATGAATCTTATAATTTCCAGTCTCTCCTCGCTCAGCGGACATTCTGCTGAAACCATTTCCTTGTCAGCCATGGCGCAGGCAAACGCTTCGCTCCAGTTTTCAAAATCCTTGAGATACCCATCTTCATCCAGGAGAAGGGTTAAATTTATATTTTCGTGTGTTTCCATGATTGACCTCCAAACGAGTAAATGGATACGTTAAAGTAGGGGTATGTCATTGCAGCATACTGATCACGAACAGGATTATAAATGGTGGTGGATCAAATACTTGCCAGACAATGTTTTATTAAACATATTTCAAATCGTCCCAGCATGTCAAGAAGATATGGAATCAGGCTAAAACTGAGGATAAAATTTATCTCATCCCATGGGTAAAGCGATCCACCAATTGGCTGTCTCCCACAAGGGCCTTGGCCGTAATGGTGTAAACACCTTTGTTTCTCATGTCCGCCGTGATGCCAAAGCCTTCACTCATATACATGGCCATGGCCTTCTGGGTGGTGCCACCGGGACCTTTGATCATGAACCCGACCGTTCCCTTGAGAACCGCTCTGTGTTGCTTGTCCATGATATAGACCATGATATGATGGGGTTTGTCCATTTCTTTGCTGCCATTTCCTGTCTGCTCCCGGAGGTCCAGGAGATAGTAGGAGAGCATATAGCCGTCCACCACGGATTCATGGAAAAGGTCTCCGATCTTGCCGGAACTGGACATGTCGTGGTCTGGAATTTCACTATCGGCAAGGGTAATACCTGCTGAAACCAGGGAAAAGAGGATAAGGAGGACAATGGATTTAAAGATGTTGTTCATGGCTGATTTCCTTTTTTTAGGCGTTGTTTTTCAACTCCCAGGTTTTCCACAGATCGTAGATTACCGGGATGATGATCAAGGTCATAATGGTGGAGGAAATAAGCCCTCCCACCATGGGGGCTGCAATCCGTCGCATGATTTGGGATCCGGCACCTGATCCGTACATCACCGGCAGAAGAGCGATCAGGGTGGTGGCAACGGTCATGACTTTCGGCCGGACCCTGTCCACGGCCCCTTCAACAATGGCGTTATGAAGATCTGAGGCCGTGTTCATCTGATTGTCCTGCTTTTTACGCTTAAAAACTCCATCCAGGTAGACCAGCATGACAATACCGGTTTCCGTTGCAAGGCCTGCCAGGGCAATGAACCCCACACCCACGGCCACGGACATATTGTACCCCAGAAGGTAAATAAGCCAGAACCCGCCCAAAAGGGCAAAGGGAAGGCTGGCCATGACAATGACCACCTCGATGATATTTTTAAAATGGATAAAGAGCAGGATAAAGATCACCAGCAGGGTCGCCGGAACAATCACGTTCAGAGTCTTTCTGGCCTTTTCCATATACTCATACTGGCCGGACCAGACAAGAAAGTAACCTGCCGGCAGTTTTATGTTCTTGTCCACAAGTTTTTGTGCCTTGTTCACATAGGTGCCGATATCCATGTTCTGAATATCCACAAATACCCAGGCGCTCTGTTTGGCGTTTTCACTCTTGATGCCGGCAGGCCCCTTTTTAATCGAGATATCCGCCAGCTGGATCAGGGGTATCTGGGCCCCGGAAGGCGTGGGCACAAACACCCGGCGCAGCTCATCGATATTATCCCGGAACTTTCGATTGTAGCGCAGGTTGACCGGATACCGTTCCAGCCCCTCAATGGTGTAGGTCACATTCATCCCGCCGATGGCCGTTGTGATGATATCCTGGACATCCTGAACGTGCAGACCGTACCGTGCGATCTCCCCTCTTTTGATGGTAAAATCAAGGTAATTGCCGCCCGTAACCCGCTCGGCAAATATGGATCGGGTCCCCTTTTCATCCCTGAGCAAAACCTCTATCTGTTGTCCGATGCCGGCCAGGGTTTCCAGATCCGGCCCCATGACCTTGATGCCCACCGGGGTCTTAATGCCCGTGGAGAGCATGTCGATCCTCGTCTTGATGGGCATGGTCCAGGCATTTGTCAGCCCGGGAAACTTGACCGCCTGATCCAGTTCGTCGGCCAGCTCCTGGATGGTAATATACCTTTCCCGGGGCAATATCCAGGTAAAGGGTGCCTTTAAAAATTCCGGCCACCCCGAATAAAACCGTTCAATGGGTCTCTTTCGCCATTCATGGAGAACTTTTCCGTTGACCTTTTCCGGCCAGACCCAGGTCAGGGGTTTTTTCAGCCAGGCAGGCCAGCCGGAGAAAAAACGAACCCTGTCAATCCGCTCGTACTCGATAGTATCCCGAAGCATGATCACGGTTTCGATCATGGACAGGGGGGCTGGATCAGTAGAACTCTCTGCACGGCCGATCTTTCCCAGGGTGCTCTTGACCTCCGGAAACCGCTGGATGATCTTATCGGTCTGCTGGAGCAGCTCTTTTGCCTTTGTGATGGAGATACCGGGAAGGGTGGTGGGCATGTACAAGAGATCCCCCTCGTTCAAGGGGGGCATGAATTCGCTGCCCACCCGGCTCATGGGATACCAGGTCACGCCAATGGCCACAAGGGCAATGACCACGGTCAGCCTGCGCCATTTCAATACCAATTTGATGGCAGGCAGATAGATCCAGATCAAAAACCGGTTCAGAGGATTTTTCCCTTCGGGTATGATTTTCTGGGTAGACAGACATACCCCCAGGAACAGGGAGAACCCAAGGGCCGCAACCAGGCTTGACTCGGGCAGTTTAAACCCGGCAAGGCCCAGGCAGACAACACCCAGGGCAGGGCCAGCCATGGCCAGGATCCAGATGGTGGTCCGTCTTGACCTGGAAAGAGAGGGGTCAATCGTTCTCTCCCGGACAAAAAAGGTCATGAGCACCGGGATAATGGTGATGGCCAGCACGCAAGAGGCGGCCATGGCCGTGGTTTTTGTATAGGCCAGGGGTCTGAACATCCGGCCCGACTGCTCCATGAGGCTGAACACCGGCAGAAAAGAGACAGTAATGATCAAGAGGCTGAAAAACAGGGCCGGCCCCACCTCCTTTGAGGCGTCGATGATGATCTTTGTATGACTCTTTTTATCCCGGTCCCGCTCCAGGTGTTTATGGGCGTTTTCCACCATCACGATGGAGGCGTCCACCATCACGCCAATGGCTATTGCAATGCCGCCAAGACTCATGATGTTGGCGTTCACCCCAAAGGGATGCATGATGAGAAAAGAGATCAATATGCCCACGGGAAGGGTGAAAATCGCCACAAAGGCAGATCGAAAATGGAGCAGAAAGATGATGCAGACAAGGGTCACAACGATCATCTCTTCGGCAAGCTTGGATTTCAGGTTCGCAACCGCCCGCTCGATGAGAGAAGAGCGGTCGTAGCCGGCAACGATCTCGACCCCGTCGGGCAGACCTTTTTCCAGATCCTTTAATTTTTCCTTGACCCGTTGAATCACCTCAAGGGCATTTTCGCCGTACCGCATGATGACCACGCCGCCGACACACTCCCCCTGTCCGTTCCATTCCATGATGCCCCGGCGAAGTTCAGGCCCGATGCCGATATCGGCAATATCCTTTAACAGGATCGGGGTTCCTTTCTCGTCAAACGAGACGGCAATCTGTTCGATCTCCTCAACCGACTTTATGTACCCCAGCCCCCGGACCATGAACTCGGTTTCGCCCATCTCGATGACCTTGCCCCCCACATCGGCATTGGAGCGCTTTATGGCCTGTTTTATCTTCTGGATGGAAATATTATACGAGGCCAGCCTGTTGGGATCCACCTCCACCTGGTATTGCTTGACAAACCCGCCGATGCTGGCAACTTCTGAAACCCCGGGAACAGCCGTCAGCTCGTACCGCAGAAACCAGTCCTGGATGGAGCGAAGCTCGCTAAGGTCGGTTTTGCCCGTGGTCTCTTTTAGAATGTACTCATATACCCAGCCAACCCCGGTGGCATCGGGTCCCAGGCTCGGGGTAACCCCGGCGGGCAGACGGTCGGAGACAAAGTTCAGGTACTCCATGACCCGGGATCTGGCCCAGTAGATGTCAATGCCGTCCTCAAAGATAAGATAGACAAACGAATACCCGAAAAAAGAGTAGCCCCTGACCACCTTGGCAAAGGGAACGCTGAGCATGGCAGTTGTCAGAGGATAGGTAACCTGATCCTCCACCACCTGGGGGGCCTGGCCCGGATATTGTGTATAGATGATAACCTGGACGTCGGAAAGATCCGGTATGGCGTCAAGGGGGGTGTTGACCATAGCCAGGATGCCTGCGACAATGGCAAAAAAGGTCGCCAGGATCACCATGAATCTATTGTTTACAGACCATTCGATTATTCGATCTATCATCCCAGGATTTCCTTCTATTCCATATCCTTGAAAAAATCGTCCCCAGACTCCATCTCATCCAGCTCGTCAAAAAACCCGTCTGAATCCTCTGTTACCGTTCTCTTGCCACCCCTGGCAGGCCCGGATTTGGATTCAACCATCTTCTGGATCGCCTCCTTGAGCTTGGATTCGGAATCAAGTAAAAACTGCCCCGAGACCACGATATTTTCTCCTGGAGTAAGGCCGGTCAGAACCTGTACCCTGCCCTCTTCCAGATAGAGGCCTGTGGTGATCTGCCGGGGGGTGAACCTACCCTTGCCCTTTGCCACAAACACCAACTTTTCCTCTCCCGAATGGATGACGGCCTGGGATGGGATAAACAGGCCGGTTTTCCCTGCCCCTGTCTTGATTTTAATCCGTGCAAACATGTCTGGTTTGAGTTCCCCTTTTTCATTGTCAAAGGAGATCCTAATGACCACGTCCCGGGTTTTGGCCTGGAGATAGGGAAAAATATAGGCGATGGCTCCCCGGTAAACCTTGCCCGGATAATAGGAGAGGGTCATCTCAACCGCCTGCCCCTCTTGAACCAGGTTCTGCTCATATTCAAAGATATGGGCCTCCACCCAGATCGTGGTAAGATCGGTGATGGTGAAAAGGCCGGCACCAGATTTTACAAATTCTCCCTCTATCACGTTTTTCCGGGTCACAACACCCTGGAAGGGAGACCTGACAGGCAACGTTTTTTTGACACTTCCGCCCTTTTCAATGGCCGTAATTTCAGGATCTGCAATATCATAATATTCAAGCCGTTTTCTCGCCGAGGTGAGAAGCTCTCTGTTCAGAGGAGTTTTACTCTGGTGATAATTCCTGTAGACCGACAGGTACTCCTCCTGGGACGACAAAAGGGAGGGAGAATAAATTTCATAAAGGGGCTGACCCTTTTCCACCCTAAACCCGGTATAGTCAGCATAGAGTTTTTCGATCCATCCGGAAGTTTTCGGGCTGATGATCCCGATCCGGGTCTCATCCGGGGTAAGGTGGCCATAGGTTCTGATGGTGTGATTCAAAGGACCTTTTTCAACGGCTTTAATTTTCAGGCCCATGTTCTGTTCCACCACTGGATTGATTTTAATATCAACCCCGCCCACCAGTTCATCCTCGTACACGGGAACAAGGTCCATACCCATCTTGCTCTTGCCCGGTGCTTCATAGATCTCGGTGGGGTCCATGGGGGCCTTCCAATAGACGATTTTACGTTCCCCATTTAAATCCTCCTCCGCTATTTCATCCTCGTACACCGGAACCAGATCCATGCCCATCTTGCTCTTACCCGGTGCTTCATAGATCTCGGTGGGATCCATGGGGGCCTTCCAATAGATGATCCTGGGTTTTTTTGTACCGCTTTTGGAGGTTTGATCTGTTGAACGATCTGTGCCTGATGTTGAACCATTGCCCGGCCCCATGGCGGTCAGGATGTAGACAGCCGTGCCCGTGATAAGTGCCGTGAGCAGTATAGTAAGGGGTATGGTCCAACCGGTTTTTGTTTTATTTATCATTATTCCCCCTGTTTTCCCCTGGATATTTCGTACCCATGATCTGTTCCAGATCTGCAAAAGCGCTCCCCAGGCCCGTCTGTTTCTCGGCAATGGTCAACTTTACCTTGAGCCAGCCGGTATAGGAATCAATGGCCTGGGAAAAGGGAATGGCACCGGTTTCATACTCCCGGGTGGAGACATCAAGGGCCGATTTTGCAAGCGGAAGTATCCGGTCCTTGTACAGACGATATTCCCGGAAGATCCTGTCCACCTTAAACCAGGCGTTGTGCACCATCCTGTGCGTGGCGTTTTCCTGGTTAACCAGGACCTGGCGGAGGCCGGACAGGTTCTGGCGCATCTGATTCAGCCAGGGCTCATCTGCCCCGTACCAGGGCTTTACAGGGCTGTTGTTTTTCATGGCCGCCATGGTTCTGGTTGCAAAGGCCTGGTTTGGGGCGTCCGAGCCTGCCGTGTTCACAATTTCATTGTCAGAGCCTGAAAGCCCCAGTGTAAACTGCGCCTCTGTCATGGACTCCGCCATTTCCACCATGGCCTCAAGCTTGAGAATCTGATGCCGGATCACCCAAAGTTCCTGTCGATATTTTACTGCAATGGGATAGAGGGGTTCAGGGCCGGAAATTCGAGGCGGCAGGGGGGCTGGAACTATTCTTCCCAGGGGAATATCAGGGGGTAAGTTCAACAGTTCAAGGAGCCTGATCTCGATATTTCGCCTGTGGGATACAAGGGTGATCAGCTCTTCTTTATACTCTTCCATCTTGATGTTTATCTTCATGAGATCCTGGAAACTTGTTCTGCCGCTTTTGTAGAGGGTGGTGGCCACATCTTTCAGCCGGTCAAAAGCCGCAAGGGTCTCCTCTGTTATCCGGGTCGTCTGTTCGACAAAGACCAGATCCCAATAGGCGGTTTCAACATCCGCCACGACCTGTTTTACCACAATATCCCTTTTATTGATTTCCCCGGCCACCTGATTCTGGATGATGCGTCCCTTAAGGGCGGTCAGTCCAGGCAGGGGATAGTTCATCTTAATGGAATCCTTTGATCTTAAAGGACCGGCCTTGTTATTGAGGGCACTGGTGAAAGCCGTGTACTGGCGTAAGGTATCATCCAGGTCCATGACCTGGTCAAACAATTGAATTTCCCCCACAACCTTTTTCTGTGCCGCCAGGATGGCAGGATTCCTAAGGAGAGCCATAATTTTGATTTCATCAAGAACAATTGAGTTTTGCACCTGATTTTTTAAAGCCCCATTATCAGCCACCATGGGAAAAATCCGGTTGATGCTTTCTTTGTCCGATCCTGTCATCCCAAGCCGGGCGTCGGTATCTGAAACCGTTGTTTCATAGGCTCTTTTAAGGGTCCTTAGATGGACGAAATCTGAATTCTCCCAACCGGTCTCCCCCATATCCGGCTCTGTTTCCCTGGTTTCGGGGTCTGACAGGATCGTAAAGCTGTGGGGAGGGATATATGTCAGAACCTCATCCTGCATACTCTCATAATCTGCATACAGGGAAGATGTGGGCAGGATCAAGACCATCAATAGGGTTACTGCTATAGTGATTATTTCACCTTTCATGATTTCTCCTCTCCCCTGGCCTCTGTCTCTCTTGTGTCCAGAGGAACCCCAACCATTTGTTCAAGTGCAACAAGGGTTATGCCATAGTCTGCCTTGGCCCGTTCAAGGGAGAGTTGAAAGCTATAGGCAGTTGCCTGGACTTCCAGAAAATCAGAAAAATTGCCCTGACCCTCCCGGAACCAGGTTTCTGCCGTTTGGACCGAGGCCAGGGCCTGGGGCAGCAGTTGGTTTTTATAAAGAGAGATCAGGCGCCTGGAATTTTCAAGTCTGAACCAGAGGCGGCTGATGGCAGCCTTTGTCCTGTTGGCCACAACCACCTTGTCTGCAATGGCCTTTTTCTGGACGGCCAGGGCCTTTGCCGTCCGGCTTTTGTTCTTACCAAACCACAGGGGAAGATTCATACCCAGCTGGATCCCCAGCGCATCATCGCCTGCATCCCTGGGCGGTGTGGCAACGTCTGGATCGCCGATGCCGGCATAAAACAACCCCAGTTTAAAGGAGGGGAGGTTTTCAAATTTGGTTAATTCTATGGTCTCTTCTGACTTCTGAACCCTTTCACCGGCAATCAGGATCTCTTCCTGGTTCTCCATGGCAAGGTCATAGATCTCACCCAGGGAATAGACTATCCGCCTGGGACCAGAGGTGATTACGCTGCCCAGCCCTTCATCGGGAGACCGGTTCAGCAGGGTGTTCAATTTTATTTTTTCTGTTTTTTCCAGCTCACCGAGCAAAAGGATATCGTATTGAATCTGGGCGGTCTGTGCCTGGGCCTTGGAGATATCGTAGAAAAGGGCTCTGTCCATCGCATGGGAACCCTGACTGATTGTCGCCAATGCCTGGTTGAGGGAGAGGTTGGCCTCTGCAATATGAATGGCCTGTTGAATATAGGCAAGTTCATAAAAGGAGGTGGAGATCGCCTGGACCATCTCTTTCACCGTTTTATCCACCTGAAGCTTTGCGATTCTCACATCAGCCTCAAGCACTCTTCCCCTTTGGGTCAGGGTTCCGGGAAAGGGGATGGCCTGGGACAGGGTCAGGTTCCAATCCTGGGGCCCAGCCTGGTTTCGATGGGGCTTGGGAAAAAGGTGGTGATCAGCTGGGGGTCAGGATAGGTCTTCTCGATTCTGTAGCTTTCGATGAAAATCTTCCAGGACTCCTTTGAAGCGGTTATGGTTGGGTTGGACTGATAGGCATAGTTCAGCAAATCTGACAACCTAACCGCCGTTGACAGTCTGGTTTTAATTTTGGAAAGATCGTCCGGGTCTGCGGCATAGGATCTCTCCTGAAAAACCCCAAAAAACCATAAACATAAAAATGCGGATAGGATAACGAACCGTTTCATTGAACTTCCTTAATTTTAACGAAATATGTTAAAGATCAACAAACCTCCCCCTGTTTTTCCGGGATTGAGGACAAGGATTCCATGAAATAAAAGACACTGATAAAAATCAGTTTAGGGCAAGCTCCATCGATTGTCACGATTTTTTTCCTCAAATCATGTTAACTGGATATTTGCATAACGTTCATGATGCCCTGCCGAGCACAACAAAGTATCAGACACGACAGCACAAGGCGGGTAACACCCGCTGCACCAAGCCGGACCGGAGCGAGATTATGGCAAATTTGGGTTTCTTTTTCATGTTTTTCCAGTTAGTATGATTATATTTCAAAGGAAGATAAGCCTTGGGAGTATTTTTACCATGAATGAGATAAAAACAGACAGTATTAGTAACACCTGTCAGCAAGACCGACGCAAAAATCAGGACAGGCGAAGAAACAGCTATCGTCGATCAGAGGAAGAGCGGCGCCATGACTTTCGTAAAAGCCCCGATGGTAAGCGCAAACCCATCCGGATCTGGCTACACTCCATCATTAAGCCACGGCTGGGCATTGACAGACGAAAGGGACGAAGAAGGCTTACCGACAGGAGACGGTTCCACCAGCACCCCATTCTTACCCAGGAAGAAATCTCAGAGCTTCTCTCCCACTAAACCCTCGGACAATTACTGCGAAGCGTCATAATTTTGAAGGCTTGTCCTTTTCTTTTATCTTTTGCCTGGCAGCTGCGATATAGGATAAAACCAAAAGAAGAGTTGCTGAACATCAAGGCCATTGTTTTTTATCGATTTACGTGTATAGTAAATTTTAAAAAAACAGGTTGATTGCAAATCAGATCTGCAAAAAAGATCCGGCAATGACAGGAAAAGAGGAATGCTGAAAATAAAAAACTTAAAATGCAGCTACGGCAGTATAGTGGCTGTTCACGGGGTCAGCCTTTCGGTGAAAAAGGGGGATTTGATTTCCATCCTAGGTGCCAATGGTGCGGGAAAGAGTTCGCTTCTTCTTGCCGTTTGCGGTCTTTTAAAAACCTGGGAAGGCGAAATTATGTTCCAGGATAAAACCATCAGGGGCATGTCTCCACCGGCCATTGTCCGGGCAGGTATCAGCATGGTTCCCGAAGGCCGGCAGATTTTTTCCCCGTTAAGCGTCATGGATAATCTGAAAATGGGGGCCTACACCCGATACCACAGCAGTTCAAAACATGGGATAGCCGGAGATCTTGAAATGGTGATGGAGATGTTTCCCATCCTCAGGGAGCGGGCATACCAGCTTGCGGGCACACTTTCAGGCGGCGAGCAGCAGATGCTGGCCATTGGCAGGGCATTGATGGCAAGGCCTAAGCTTCTTGTGCTGGACGAACCATCCATGGGGCTTGCCCCTAAAATTGTAAGCATGATCTTTAAGGTGATCATGGATTTCAGGGATCATGGGGTTACCATTCTTCTTGTGGAGCAGAACGCCAGGGCCGCCTTGAAGATCGCCGACAGGGGGTATGTTCTTGAAACCGGAAAGATGGTACTCCAGGGCAGTGCCGACGAACTTCTGGTGGATGACGATGTAAAACGGGCCTACCTTGGTCAGGATTACGGTGATTTTTATGACGGGAGGGAAGGATGATGATCCATGGGATGATGGATGGGATGAGCGTTGAAGAAAAGGATCAGCTCAAACTTGAGCGGCTCCAGAGCACCCTGAACCGGGCATTTAAAAATGTCCCGTTCCATCGCAACCGCCTGCTCCAACGGGATATTCTTCCCGAGCATATAGCCTCGCTGGAGGATCTTACAAAACTCCCCCTTATGGACCGCACCCACCTTGGCACCCACTACCCCTACGGATTGTTTGCAGTGCCCCTGCGTGATATTGTACGAATTCATACGGCACCTGGGACCGGTCCCAGCCCTTCGATCAGCGGCTACACAAAAACCGACCTGATTGTTTGGAAAAAACTCGTGACAAGAAGCCTTGGGGCCGCAGGGGTGACAGATCTTGATATCATCCAGATCCATCTCCCTCCAGGGCTTGCCAACTGGGGCCGGGATTACAAGGATGGCGGCGAAGCCCTGGGATCCAGCGTGATTCCAAATTCACCCCTCTCCCTTGCCAAGACCCTTATGGTGCTGAAAGATTACAAGACCACCACCCTGATCACAACCCCTGCCTTTGCACAACAGCTCGTGAACCACATGTTTGACCATGGGCACAGCCCCAACCGGCTTACCCTTAAACGGGTAATTTTAGTGGGAGAACCTGTGGACAAGGCCACGATCAAAGACCTTGAACAGCGGCTCCATGTGGATGCCTGGAACCACTACGGCCTGAGCGAGATTCCGGGCCCTGCCATTGCCTATGATTGTAAAATCCTTGGAGGCCTTCACATCAATGACGACCACATCCTGCCGGAGATCATAGACCCCCAAACGGAAAAACCCGTTCCCAGGGGTGAAAAAGGGGAGCTTGTCTTGACAACCCTGTCAGCAAGGGCCTTTCCCCTAATACGATTTCGCACCGGAGACACGGCACGCCTTCTGACCGACACCTGCGGCTGCAACTCTCCCTTAATGGGAATGGAATGGTTTAAGGAACGTACGGACAACATGATCATCATATCTGGCATCAAGGTATCCCTTGACCAGGTAAAGGTCTACCTGCAAAACGCCCTTGGTGTGGAGCATCCAGAGTGCAGGATCGACCGTATTCGTAAAGACGGCACCGAGACCCTGAAAATTTGTCTGACCATGGACGACGCTCTTTTTTCCGACGAGATCAAGGAGCTTGAAAGAGTGATCGCCGACACGGAAAAGGCCCTGGCCGAACAGGTGGGCGTGCCCGTTAAAATCCGCCTGGTTCAGTAGGCAGGATAAATAAAACTATTTCTGCTCAATTTATTTAATCTACACTCCTAAGCTTGTTTCAGAAAATCACGCAGCACGTATTGCAAGATTCCACCATGTTGATAATAGGCAATTTCAATCTCGGAATCCAATCGTGCAACAACTTTGAAATTAACCTCCTCACCATTGTCTTTAACGGCTTTGACACCCACCTCTTTATGGGGCGTTAACCCTTCAGCAATACCGGTAATGGTGTAGGTTTCTCTGCCATCCAAGCCTAAACCAACGGCATTTTCACCCCCTTTATACTGCAAAGGTAAGACACCCATGCCCACCAGATTACTGCGGTGAATACGCTCATAACTGTCAACCAAAACCGCTTTAACACCCAACAATGCGGTGCCTTTGGCAGCCCAGTCACGGGAAGAGCCGCTGCCGTATTCGGTACCGCCCAAGATCACCAGAGGGGTCTTATCCTGTCGATATTTTTGCGCTGCATCATACACGTTCATCTCCTCGCCCGTGGGTAAATATCGGGTAAATCCGCCCTCTTTATCCACCAATTTATTTTTAATGCGCACGTTAGCAAAGGTACCACGCACCATCACTTCATCATTACCTCGTCTGGAACCGTAAGAGTTAAAATCAACCGGATCCACGCCCCTGGTGATTAAATATTGGCCGGCTGGGGAATCCGCTGAAAATGAACCCGCTGGAGAAATATGGTCGGTGGAGGTGCTGTCGCCTAATTTCAATAACGCCCGTGCGCCTTCGATGTTTTGTAAGGCCGGTGGTTGTTCTGATATCTCTTTAAAGAATGAAATTTCCTGCACATAGGTGGACGTGTCCTCCCATTGATACAAACTGCCTTGGGCCACTGGCAGTTGCTGCCAAATTTCATTACCGGCGAAAATCTCACCATAGTTTTTGGCAAAATCTTTCGGCGTTAATACCTCTGCCATGATGGTGTTAATTTCATCATCACCGGGCCAAACATCCTTTAGAAACACCGGATCGCCGTTTTTATCGTAACTTAAAGGTTCATTTTCCATATCGATATCAATGCGGCCGGCCAGGGCAAAGGCCACCACCAGCATCGGCGACATCAGGAAGTTCATTTTTACCAAGGGGTGAATACGCGCTTCAAAGTTACGGTTACCAGACAGCACAGAGGCTGCCACCATGCCATATTGTTTAACCGCCTGTTCCACTTTAGGCAACAGGGGACCCGAGTTACCGATACAAGAGGTACAACCGTAACCCACCAGGTGAAATTTCAACGCCTGAAAATCCCCCATTAAACCAGCTCTATTGAGGTAGTCGGTCACCACCTTTGAACCCGGTGCCAGGGAGGTTTTAACCCAGGGCTTTACATCAATACCGCATCTTCTGGCATTACGCGCCAATAAACCGGCACCAATCATCACAAAGGGATTTGAGGTGTTGGTGCATGAGGTAATGGCGGCAATGGCGATGGAACCGTCAGAAAATTTATACCTCATCCTGTCTTCATCAATCCAGACACTTTTCAAACCATCCACTGTTTTTTTGCCGTGAATCTGGTTTTTAACGTTACTGGTATCTGAGGTCTCATCCGTTTGACTGCCACCTTCTTCCAGAAACCGCTTTTCCATCTCTTCAACGGTTTCCCGATCTTTTTCTTCAACATAAGAAAGACCAAAGCCACCGTGTAATAACTCGCCAAATTTCGATTTGATGTTTTTCAATAAAATTTTTTGTTGCGGTAGTTTGGGGCCGGCCACGGTGGGTTTAATGGTACTGATATCCAACTCAAGCACGGAGGAATAGTTAATGAGATCCTCGTTTTCCCGCCACAGCATATTTTCTCGACAATAGGCTTCCACCCTTTGGATTTGCTCGTCTGAGCGGTTACTGATACGCATATAGTCCAGGGTTTTATCATCAATCGGGAAGTAGGTAATGGTACACCCAAATTCCGGCGACATATTACCCAAGGTGGCCCTATCGGGAACTGATAAGTTATTCAAACCATCACCAAACACTTCCACAAATTTACCCACAACACCGTGGGAGCGGAGTAATTCCGCCACTGTCAGTACTAAGTCCGTAGCGGTGGAACCCAGTGGCAATTCACCGGTGAGTTTTAAACCCACCACCTCCGGCATAATTAAATAAATGGGCTGACCCAATATTGCGGCTTCGGCTTCAATACCACCAACACCCCAGCCCACCACGCCAATACCGTTCACCATGGGGGTATGACTGTCGGTGCCCACCAAAGTATCCGGGAATAGCTGTCCGTCACGGGCGATCACGCCTTGGGATAAATATTCCAAATTAACCTGATGGCAAATACCCATACCGGGCGGCACCACAGAGAAATTAGCAAATGATTTTTGCGCCCATTTTAATAATTGGTAACGTTCCTGATTACGTTCATACTCCTTTTGTATGTTGCGCTGATAGGAGTCGCAGGTGCCGAAATAATCAACCTGTACCGAATGGTCAATTACAAGATCAACCGGAATCAGTGGATTAATTAAATCCACATTTTTACCTTTTCTCGCAACTTCTGAACGAATGGCGGCAATATCCACCACCGCCGGCACCCCGGTAAAATCTTGCATCAAAACCCTGGCCGGCTTATAGGGAATATCATCATCTGAACCGGTCGGCTGCCAATTTAACAGGGTCTGGATATGTTCCCTGGTGACGCCGAAACCGTCATAGTTACGCACCGCGTTTTCCAATAAAATGCGAATTGAAAAAGGGAGCTTTTCTAGGGCATGTCCTTGGGCCTGGAACGCCTTTAAACTGAAGTAGTCATAGGTTTTATTGTTGACTTGAATTGTTTTTTTTACGCCAAACGGGTCTTGGTTAGCCATCATATACTCCTTAAGTTATAGAGACCTTAGCACAATTGGTGATCGTATTAAAAAAGTCTGAAACTCCACAACTCTGCATTATACATAAGGTCTCAATGAAGGTTGCGCAGATGGAATTTGCAGCCCTGACCAAATCCCCAACTCCTTAATATGCCATGCGGCCCAGGGATTTCAGGATCAGGGCAAACCCCATGGCCATCATGCCGGTAAGGCCCATGCCGCAGGAGAAACCAGCCAGAAGAACCGGGGCGTATTGACGCCAATTTGTTCCATACCGCTTTAAAAAGTAAAACCGTCCAATAAAGGCACCTGCAACCTCCAGGATAAGGCCGTGGGGGGTGCTCTGGCCAAGCCCCCGAACGACCCCGTAGACAAGGAGGACGGGAAGCCCAAGAACGATCAAGGCGGCGTAGACCACAACGCCGAACACAACCCCCGACCCAACGGTCGCCATGTTCAAAGCCTGGTAAAAGAGGGAATTACCCTCCAGGGTCGAGGTCTGCATCAAAAGCGTGTTCAGGGCCTGGAGGTGCCACAGCTCCTGGGCGTAGGGGTAGCTTGCCGAAGGAATGGGGGCGAGCCTCCAGATAAACTGGGAAAAGAGAAGACTTGCGATCATGACCACGGGAAACACCACGAACTCGGCCTTGATGATGCCCCTGAAGCTCGTTCCTGTAAGCTCGATCTGCCTGAAGTTCACCGTGGCCTCGCCATAGTTGTGCATGGGAATGGGGGCGTACCAGATCTCGATCCCGTGGTAACCAAAGTATTTGGCCCCTGCAATAAAACTTGCCTCCCGGACAAGGGGAAGGGAGACAAACTGACCGGCAATCCCCTCCATCCGTGCCGTGATGTAGGAGATGACCGGGGTGTAGACAAAGCCGTACACCAGGAAAAAGATCCAGGGAAAGGAAGGGACAAGGATCATGCAGAGCCCCACATAGGAGAGGGTTGAGACCACATAGATGGCAATGGCGATTCTTATGTCAAAGTCTCCCCTGCCCTCTGGGGGATTCAAAAGATCCCTGAGGCTGCCCCTGGGAGCGGTCCCGCCCTTAAACGAACGAAACACCTGCCACAGGGCAATGATACCGATGGAGAGCCCGAGCCCGATGCCAAAGCTCATGTAAAAGTCAAGGTTGTTGGCAAACACCGTTTCCACCGTCTCCATGCCCGGATGCCACTTGGTCAGCACCCCGTGGTGGTAAAGTATGGGGTTGGCGATAATGGTGATCAAAAGCCCTATCAACCCGCCGATCACGGCCCAAAAGGGAAGCACCATGCCGATGAATACGAGCCCCAGATCCAGCTGAATACCCGTGGCAACGGCCGGTAGTATCCCCTCGGTGTGCCGGGTAAGTTCGATCCAGGGAATGGGAATGAGCCTTATAGGTTCGGTAAAGATAAGGCCCGACAGGGTCGGGAAAAGGACGTAAATCCCTCCAAAGAGAAAACCGATCACGGCCCCGATGGAAAAGAGCCGCCATTTCCAGCTTTTTTTCTTCTCCTCTGCAGATTCTGCAAGGGCCATGGTGCCAAGGGCACCAACAGGGGCCATGGGAAAGGGTAGTTTTTCAACGTCGGATGTAATCCTGTAAAGGGCATACCCAAGGCCGAACTGGTCCACCCGCTGGATCACCTGGGCACCCACAAGGAGCAGGATGGGAATCATCCAGTCCCTGTGGAAGAAGGTGCGTTCCACAAGGGAATAAGAGCCTGCCTCAGGGGCTATCCAGAAGGGGATAAACTCGGTGATGCCGAGCATCCTTGCCGCATCCGAACCCACAAGATACTGGTTCCACAAAAGCCCCTGGAACGGGGATGCCATGGCAGCTCCTGCCATGTAGTAGAGAAGAAAGATCTCCTGCTGTTTCAACTCAGAGTAGGCCCTCTTTGCGATCTCGGCAAACAGGATGATGGTAACCCACCTTGCGGCAGGCCCGATACCCGTTCCAATCACAAGCTGGAGATACATGCTGCCTGGCATCATCAGAAATCCAATGAACACCGCCCCGACCACGCTCTTCCAGTTAAAACCCTCCTCAAACGTGTCCGGCACCTTCATCAGGTCCCGGTATTCCCTGAGCTCCTTATCCTCGTACATCCTCTCTCCTATCAGATAGCCTATCCGGGCAGGACCTGGTAACCCGTTCGGGTGAAAAAACCGATGATGGCAAAGGTGCCGCCCATGAGAAAATCACCCATGATAAACCCCACAAAAAAATAACGCATGCGCCTGTAAAGGCTCACCCCACCGTAGCGAAGGCAGAGGGTGTTGAACATCCAGCCAAAGAAGAAGCTCAGCCACAGTATCTTCATGGCCGAGCTGTAGACCATGAGATAGCCGATGGGGTGAAGAGGCCACCAGTAGAACCGCCAGTAGCACACCACGAGCCCCAGCATGACCGCAGCCCCCACAAGGGCGAATATCCTTACGGAATCACCCTGGCCCAGGGGTTCCTGAACCAGGGGAACAATGTTATTGTAAACCGACACAGTGGTCCTTGTGGCCCAGTCAAGGGAAAGTTCCCGGATGCCGTAACGGTAGCATACAAGGATCATTGCAACGGCCGATACACCGAGACAGAGAACCATGGAGAAGAATATCGTGCCTGCGATAACTCCCTGGGAACGAACCCTCCTTGTCACCCTGTGGGTGTGAAGAATCGACGGCATAACAGACTCCCTTAAATCCACGAACAAGACCTTTTGCGCCACTCCTGCCACAACAAGACCGATGTCTGAAAAGATTCTGAGGCCCGCAATGGTGTTGATGGCGTCAAGGGGCGCCACGGTAAGGGTGAAGTAGGTGACCCCGCCCTGGCAGACCACCCTTGTGGCAACCATCATGAACATCATGAAGAAGATCGGCACCATGACGGCAACGGCAAAGGTCATCCCATGGAACATGAACCAGGCAACCATGAGAAAAAAGGCCAGCAAGGCTCCCCAGAACATGAACCTGTCCGACCTGGCATGGACCGAGGTTGTTGGGTCGCTGTTTATAAAAAAAGCGTGTTTGACCACCTCCTTAAGGTAAAACCTCGCAAGCCACACAAGAAAGAGGAAAAAGACGATAAAGGCCCCTATCATCTGGGTCTCTTCGGGCCTTGAAAGGGTGGGGCCAAAGGTGATGCCAAGCTCGGAGGCGGGAAAGCTATTGCCCGTAACCTGGAGTATGCCGGTGAACAGGGAGCCGAGGATGAAGAAAAACCAGAAGGAGAAGGATACCTGCTTTGAGGCAAGAAAGGCAAACCCGATAAAGGCCGGATAAAAGTAGAGCTTGAGCTTCACAAAGCCTGCAAAAAGACCCTGCTGTGGAAAATAAGATCCAGCAAGGGCCAGGGTGTTGATCTGGGGAACCCAGGGAAAATAAAAGTTGAGACCGTTCAGCCCGTGGAGAAAGACCGGGATGGCAACGCCGGCCAGAAGAAAACGGTTCAAAAAAAAAGCCCCCACCCGGTTCTCATCAACGGCCTGTTCCATCATCTTTGGCAAGATCAGAAGGGGGAAATTCATCCTCTCGTTGGTGGTTGCCTGGCGGTTGATCAGGTTGACAAGGCAGAGCATCAAAAAATAGGCGCAGGATATGAAAAACCCCCAGGACAGAAAAGGCCGGACCCAGGCCTTCCAGGGAACGGCAGCGGCAAGGGCCAGCCAACCCATGTTTTTCCCCCCTTCAACGCCGTTATAGAGCATGGCAACGGCCTCCCTGTCCAGGGGGAAAAGAGATTCTGAGACAAGGGGCCACAGGGTCGTCTGCCATCCAGGCTCGTTTGCGCCAAAGTAGAGGGGAGCCGTTATATTGATGAAAAAGGTCCTGGCAAAGCCGGTGTAGGCAATGCCCGCCACAAGGACCATGAGCATCCAGGCAAATATAAGCTCAAGCCCGGTAAAGAGGGTTCGGCCGGGAAAGATCCGCCTGTAAAGGGCCGTCAAAACGGTCATCCACACCAGGATGTAAAAGGGTGCCAGGGGGAAATAACCGCCTCCAAGGGGGGTGGCACCTTGAACCAGATTGTTAAAGGGAGTAAAGGCACATACGAGCACGGCAAAGAAAATCCCGACCACAAAGGCCCTGGGCCGGATCACTCGGGTTTTGACAGGATCAGCCACCTTGATTCCTCCCTCATTTTGGTTTTACCCTACAGGCGACAACCACTATCCAAAATAAAAATTTCTGCCTCCTGATCAAGGCAATTGAAAAAATCACGCCACTTCTCCTTGTTCGTTTGGTCAAGGGATCGCCAGACCAGAAGTTTCTTTCTGATGCTGTTTACAAACCGCCTGTTGGCCCTTGACCAGGTATTATGCTCGCCTGACCTACGCAGGATCTCCATGGCAATAGAGACATAACCCTGCTGAACTTGACTCTCCCTGAAAACCAGGGTCACATCCTGCATCAACCCCAGATCAAAGGGTGCGACCCAGGCCCTGAAACAGATGGAAAAACCCTGCTCCTGATTTGTGGAACGTCTGACCACAAGTTCGTCTGCGGTGAAAACATCCTGGGATATCTCCCGGTGGGTGTCAAAATAGTCAAACAGGTATCCTGCCGCACTTGTCTCACCGCCTCCATGCATTAGAAATGGAAGGTCAACCACCATTTTATCGCCCTTGGATACGGTGAGCTTCCAGGATTTTTCAACATCCGGGATTGCGATCTCAGCCGCAACCCTTGAGGGATACAGGGCCGATACAAGCACCACACCCATGACCATGGCCATTGCCCCCACACCTGCAAGGGAAGAATAATTGACGGTGATGCCCGACAAAAGGGCCGTTCCTGCAAACACCGTTGCCACGGTCTGGGCCAGAAGATAGCCGAGGACAACGCTTAGAACCGCATAGGACATGGCCTCTGCAACAAAGAGAATCGAGACATGCAGGGGTGCCATGCCAACAGATGTGTAGATGCCGATCTCGGGCTTTCTCTCGTAAACGCTCCCGATCATGGTGTTGAGAACGATCAGGATGGATATGAGGATGGGCACCAGGATGTTGGATATGCCGCTGTAGTCAAGGGTGTCGCTTGCGCTGTAGAGATAGACCCCATCCTTTTCCCCTGAAAAGAGCCACAGCCCAAACCTGTCCACAAAATTCTTCCCAAGGGTTTTAACATCCCCCTTTGGATTCATGGCAACGCAGACCGATTGGCCCCCCATCAGGACAAGGGTGGTGTAGGGTATGATGATCGTTCTGTCAAACCCAAGATGGCGATAACGGCTCTGGAAGGTTTTAACATCCTGGCCCGACTCCATGGCCTCCATCTCAGCCTCCCCAAGCTGCCGGTACACCTCGTCCGGGAAGATCACGGGGCTCAGGGGCTCGCCGTCAAGGTCCTTGAAATCGTCAAAGGTCTTTTCGTCAAAAACGGCAACCACCCTGAAGGGGATGGACCATATTTCGATCTCTGCCTTGCCTGCCTCCTTTGGATCAAAACCGAGATTTTCCGCCATGGTTTTTGAGATCATGACCGTGTAGGGCTCATCTTTAGAAAACCATCGACCGTTTACCCCATCAAGACCGAAACCCGAGATCCCGGGCTCGTTGGGGGAAAGACCTACAACCCCGTGGGCCAGGGCCCGGGTGTTGTTCAGCTTCAGGGGTACTGACATGGCACGGGTTCTGTCGTCGGTTTCGAGCCACGCCCTTGGTGCAAACCCGTTAGGGGTCTCAAAGAACGTACCAAGAGTACTGACGGCAGATTCTCCAATGGGGTTCCAGTCGAGCTTCTTCACGAGCATGCCCTGGTAGGGGGCAGAGTCTCCAAACACCATGCGGGTGTGCTGGCGGACGTTCTTGACCGATGTAAAGCTCATCACGGTAAAGGTAAGGATGATGAGGGTGGTGCAGGTGAGAACGGTTCTGAGACGCCGCCTTCTAAGATTTGCCACCCCCATGAAGAACGATGCGGAAAAGGCCGCAAGCAGGCTGATCTCGTTCTCCTCCGGGTTTGGCTGGCGGACGTTCTTGATCCCCTCTTCAAACCGCAGAAATATGATCCATGCCACAAGGGCAGAAAGGGCAAGGATGAAAAAGGCAAGGATCACCACCACCGGTGAATAGGCAAGCTCAAAGGCCGGGTGGACGTTGTAGATAATAGCGATCAGAAGAACCAGGATAGAGACAAAGGCAATGATACGTCTGTAGATGTTGGTGAACCCGAAGGCAAACCGCTCAAAACAGAAGGCAAAGGGGATGAACAGGGCGATATAGAACAAGACCCCGAACAGCACGTCCTTTTGAACGGATTCAACATGGCGGTATACCCTGCCGGCAAGGGCCAGGGACGAGGCTGCGGCACCGAAGAATCCATCGTAGACCTCGGCCTCAAGAAACCGTTGGGCCTGCTCAAGGGCAAGGTTCCCGCTCTCCCGCAGCTCCCTTATCTTCTGGTTGTTTATCCCCTTTTGCTCAAGGTTGTCTATCCTGGGATTCAAAAGGGCCCACATATCCCTTGCCCCGAGAAACTGAGTCGGGGCGATCAGGGGATAATCGTTGAGCCCATACCCCCTTCCCTGGGGATGGTCGGGATCGGCATGGGTCAGGATCAGTTTTTTTGTTAAGGGCGAGTCTGAGAGGGTCAGCTTCAATGGGGTTCCAAGCGGAAGAAACACCGAGCAGAGTGTCGATTCCCTTGTGTCGATCCTGCTGTACCAATAGCGGGTGGGCACGGCATCGAGGCTGCCGTCCAGGACCTGGATCTTTGTCATGTAGTCAAAGGTTCGTGGTTCCAGGAGGTTCACAAGGGTGGTCTGGCTGCAGGGAAACATCACAAGATCGGTCCTTGTGGCAAGGCGGTCCACCTTGACCCTGTACCCATCCTTTGAGGTCTGTCGCTTGTCAACGGCCAGGTTGATTCTGCCGGTTTCATGGTCAAAACCATATCCCTCGATGATCAACTTGTGCAGGCTATGCTTTTTATCGGCCACCCCTTTGATGTAAAAGCGACCTGCCTCATCCACCATTGCATGGTGAACTCCCTGGCCCTGGAAAGAGACTACCACTGCCCCTGTTGCCGGCACATCGGCAAATACCTCACCAAAACGAAGGGAGTTAGCCCTTCCCTTCACAGTTGCAAAACCGTTCCTCAGTCGCCGGGTCTCCCCAAATCCTGGTGACTGGTCGACGATTGAGATGAGACGGTGAAGGTATCTGCTCTGATTCACGGCAGCCTGAAGGTCAACACGATCCACCCCATCGTCAGGGGTGCCCCAGAATGGGCGTGCATCGTTGACCGTGGCAAGGGTTATGCCGAGAAATCCCCCGAGCCCGCTCACCTCTCCCCCCAGGGGTGGTCTGTCCATGAGATAGCTCTCCCAGGATCGATGAAAACCGGGCCGCAGGGTGTCTTTAAAGAACCCTGGCCTTTGGAACCTCTCATCCAGGACCTTAGCTCCCCTTAACAGAACATCGTCAAGCTCGGCATAGGCCGGGTAGGTATTGATGGTCTCTTTTATGGGGTATAACCCGCCCTGGTTAAAGGCACCGACCCCATCCCCGTGGCTTGAAAGATGGAGGGATACAAACAGGTTCAACCTGAAACCATCCACAAGATCCTTGAATTCAAGGGTCGATTCCAGGTCCTGGCGACGGTTCTTCCTGTGTACGATTTTCTGTCTGATCCCGAGGATTGCCTCGGGCACAAGCCCTACCACCAGATCAAGATCCCCCGGCAAAAGGGATGCTGCATTGGATTTCCACATGAGCTGCTTTAAGGCCATACGTTCGTTTGCAAGCGCTGCTATCAAACCTGCCCTGGTGGAACCTGCAAGCCGCAGGGCAATGAGTCGGCTGTTAAGAATTTCCACCCGGTTTCGGGCGGATTCGGTCACATGGCCAAGGATCTTTAAAACAGCCTCACGGTCCGGCTCAGCCAAAGAACGAAAGGCAACAAGATCAGAGAGGGCAAGCTCTGCCCCATAAATGAGCCCCTGAAGTTGGTCTGCCTCGGTCTTGAGCGATTCCTTTTCCTGCGTGAGGCTCCAGACAATCTCCCTCATGCCCACAAGGCTCTCCCCATGACCGGATGTTGCCGCAAGAAGAATCGAACGTCGGGGGGGGTGATTCTTTAAATAACGGGCAAGGCCCAGGAGGGTGGCAATGGAACAGGATTGGTCTGCCCCGGGAGAACGCCCCGCCACAAAGGCAGGTGCGTCGTAGAACGCCTCGATTACCATGAGTTCCGATCCAGGATCACTTCCAGGAACCAGACAGTAGATGTTCTCTCCCTGGACAAGGTCCCAGGCAAAATCTGAGTCAAGGCGAACCTTCATCGTTGAACCTTTCCGGCCAACCAGGTCAAGGGGGCCAAACAGATGCTGGGCCTGGGTGCGATCCATGATAAAACGGGGAAAATCCACCGGTGTCAGCTCTATTTTATCCTGATATAGAAAACGGTTCGATCCGGGAGAGACAAGATAGATCAACGCCTTTGCTCCAAGGGAAAGGGCGTTGATCCAGTTTTTGCCTGAATCAAGATCCATGAGCACACAGCTTCCGACAATGTTTTTTTTGTTGAAATCAGAAATTTCGCCCCGACCCACATGGACAAGATGGGCAGAGAGGCCGGGATTACCAATGAACGGCGGAGATATCACATTACCAAGAAAAGGGGTAAGCCCGATTGGCTCACCCTTTGTTAATGGGGTTATGGTGGTTCCAGTGCCCATAACAGCAGGAAGAGAAAAGGTGTGGACGCCCCCGGTTTTAAACCCTGTTTTTTCAAACTCAGCCCGGATGAAGCGGGCCGCATCCCCTGCCCCTTGAGTTCCGGTTCTTCTCTCCCCAAGGGCTGAAAGGGTGTTGACCACATGGGTAAAATAGGCTGAATCACCCTTTTCCGCCCCTTCCATGACAAAGCCTTCAAAGGGCATGCCCAGGACAAAAAGGAGCACCCCAAGAACCAAGACACAACGAAACATGAAACACGGCAACAGTAGGCGGGTGGCAGCGGGTGTTGCCCTGAACGGGTTAAATGGCAACGGTGAACACGAGGTCCAAGGAGTTGCCATTTCCCTCGGAGCAGGCCACGGACGGCCTGCGAGAATGAGAGAAGGGTAACGCCCGCTGCCGCCCGCCGGTTCGAAGCGAGCTTTATATAAAGAAAAAAATACCAGTCCTTTTTCAATAAATCGCCTCAACTCATCGCCCCCCAACCCTGGTTTCTATCACGCCCATGGAGATGGAGAGCTCATCCCTGTTTTCTATCCTGTCTATCCTGCCGTCCTCGATCCACACCACCCGGTCTGAGACGTTGAGCATCTTAAAATCGTGGGTAGCCGATATCACCGTGACCCCGTTTTCATTGCTGAGCATCTTTAAAAGCTTGATGATCTCGCCCCCGGTTTTAACATCAAGGTTGCCCGTTGGTTCGTCCGCAAGTATGATGGCCGGATCATTGGCAAGGGCCCTTGCCACGGCCACCCGCTGCTGCTGGCCGCCTGAAAGCTCAAAGGGTTTGTGGTTGAACCTCTCCTTTAACCCCACAAGATCAAGAAGGGCCATCCCCTTTTCCGTGGCTTGTGCGGCGTTTTTCCCGGCAAAGACCATGGGAAGAGTCACGTTCTCAAGGGCCGTCATCACCTGAATTATATTAAAAGTCTGAAAGATGTAGCCTATTTTTCGACAGCGCAGCCACGCAAGCTCATAGGCGTCAAGCTGGGCAATATCCACCTCGTCGATATAAACGGCCCCTGATGAAGGCTTGTCAAGGCCGCCAATCATGTTAAAGAGGGTGCTCTTGCCAGATCCTGACGGCCCCATGATGGAGATATACTCGCCGGCACGAATGGAAAGATCTATCCCCTTGAGCACGGGAACCACGGTTCGCCCCATGGGAAATGATTTCGTCACCCCGGTTACCCGCACAATTTTACTCGCCTCGTCCATATCTAACCCATCCTCCTCATGGCTTCAACCGGCGCCATCCTTGCCGCAACAAGGGCCGGGTAGAGTACGCCTGCCACACTCAAAAAACAGCCAAGCCCGATTGAAGAGGCAAGGGTCAGGGCAAGATCAGGCCAGGATATGGAGGTGAAGACCCCAACGCCAAAGCTCATGATCAAAGCCACCAGGGCCACCGACATTCCTGCAAGGGCCCCGACCGTCGCCCCCACAACCCCCTGGATGAAAGCCTCGATCAAAAAGAGCCTGAGAATAAACCGATCCAGTGCCCCAAGGCACTTCATGGTTCCTATCTCCCTGAACCTTTCGGTAACGGCCATGAGTTGGGTGTTTACAATGCCCACCACGCAGACCAGCAACGAGAGAAACACAATCCACTGCTGCTTTGGATTATGGCCGGGATCATCAAGGTCATACCCCTCCCGCACAAGCTTAGCCACAGAAGCTGCATCCTTTGAAAGGATAATTCCTTTTGCCGCCGTAATGTTTGTCTTAACATAGGTAAAGAAAGAGATCGCGAGCACCAGGCTCAGCAGGGTGATCAACGAGCGGAAAAACCTGGCCCGGATGCTTTTGGCCGCGATCTCCACGGACTTTACAAAGGGCAGGCTAACCTGCCGACGCCTTGATCGGGAAAATCCCATTATTCTCTCCTTTTTAAGAAGCTCGACTCCCGTTTTTTTTGTCCCTGAAGCTTGATATCCGAGAACAGATCCGTTCGATTCCCGTTAATTTAAAATCGGCCATGGCCCGGCGAAAGGATGATGAATCATGGAGCATTCCGAGAATCTTTTTTTGCATAAGATCCGGGCTCACCCCCGGCCAGGGGATATAGTCAACAAGCCCCTTACTTTTCATGGCCATGGCCCGGATGAGCTGTTCCTTCCGGGGCGTTTCCCGGGGAATGACAAGGGAGGGTGTTTGCTGGGAAAGAATTTCGCATAGGGTGTTATATCCCCCCATGCACACCACGAGATCCGACGCTGCAAAAAGCGGTTCCATATGGGCAAGGAACGTATAGACCGTCACCCCAAGAACCCTTGCCCTCTCCTGTACAACGGCATTTTCATCCTCTAGAAGAAAGGGCCCGGTGATGATGATGCTCCTGAACGGCAGAATATCATTGGAAGCCGCCATGCTCTCAAGCATTGTGAGAAAAGAGTTGAGCACCCAGAAACCATCCGCCCCTCCCCCTGTGGTCACAGTTACGAGAGGCCTGTCCGAGTCAATATTTAGCTTTTGACGGACTTCCTCCACCTCAAAAGAGGCAGGTATCTTTCTCGGGATATACCCGGTGAAATAAAGTTTGTCAGAAATTGAGGGGGGAATGGCATACTCGGTGATGCAGTCGTAAATGGCCTTTTCTCCGTAAACCCACACCTCGGTATAAAGCTTTTCTATGCTCACATATACATCTTTTTTCTGCCAGCTATCCTTAACAGTGTCAGAGTCGTCCATCACATCCCTCAATCCCAGGATGGTGGAACATTTTAAAAGATCCCTGTTGAGCCATTCAAGGGTCGGCAGCACCTCACGTTTCAGCCCAAGGGGCTCCTTGTCAACGATAAAGAGATCAGGCATAAAGGTCTTAGCCGTTGCAAGGATAATACTCTTTCTGATCTCAAGGGCCTGGAGGGGATCAATCCTGATGGAAAGGGGAAGATAGTCGTCGTTGGAGCGCTTGATCATCCCTGGGATACGCACAAAGTCAACCCCTGGGGGAAACCTGAATCTGCCCGCCAGGGGAGAACCCGTAAGGATCAAAATATTTGTGTCATCCGAGCTTAAATGTTCGGCAATGGCCAGAGTTCGCCGAATATGGCCGAGTCCGTAAGTGTCGTGGGAATACATGAGTATGTTAAAGGTAGAGTTTTTTTCCATGGGTAGCTCCTGGATGGCGCACAATCCGATGAATAATATGTTTGGAAAAAACCGCCCGGACAGATTTTATTTTGATTTAATAGCACAAAGGTTCAAAAATAAAAACCATGAATGAAATTTTCAGGTTCTGAGCAGACCATGGCTCACCTGAACAAAATGGGAAGTTTGGGATGGCTTGCAAAAACAGCTGTCAGGCGTTTAAACTCCCCGTGGAACCGCTTGAGATCCCGGGGATCGGCATATCTTCCAACGCCGCTACTCACAAGGGGAACAATATCCTCCTGCCACTCATACCCCCTTGATAGAAACAGCTCTTTCAGCTCTAGGTTGAGTTGTCGTGTGGCATTGACAGACCCTGAGTTTTCAAGGAACCAGGTACGGGGTGTAAATTCATGGACCCTCTCCAGGGTCTTAACGATGGCCCCTGGAAGGTCCCGGTCCATGGCAAGCATACCGGTCCGGGGTTCAATCATCAAGGAGTCCATACCGGCCGTACATGTGGACATGACACAGGGAAGATTTGACCTTAAATACTCATACACGGCACGACATCCGTTTTCCATGAGTGCAAGATGAACCCCGATGCGGCATTGGGCCAGATAACCGGGAACCTTACCCCTAGGAATGTTGACAAGGATGGTGGCCCTGCTATCAAGCCCTCTTTTATTGATCTGCAATTGGAAATCATCCACATTTTCAGCCGTTCCCCTTCCCATAAAAAGCACCCGTATATTTTTCAACCAGGGATGATTCATGAGGTCAAGCATCAACCCATGACGCTTTCTATCCCTCTCGTCAAAAGTGTTGTTAAAAACAATATCAAAACTCTTGTTGCGGTTTAACGGCACCTCTTTTACCGCATTGAGATAATCGCCATGGGCAAGCCGGGTCGAAGCTACGTTGGGTTGCCCAAGGACAAAGGCCCGGTCCTCATGGGAGGAGAGACCAAACAGCACAGGATCTTCAAGCCTTGAATAGACCCTCAGCCAGGTGTGCCTGAAGGTGATGCCTGCGGCAGGCTCCACATACAAAAGATAGCTCTCTGAGATGGTTTGAAGCAGCTCCGGCACAACAACAAAAAGATAGGGAAGGGAAAAAACCCTCAGCACCCCCTTTTCCAGGGGGAGCCGGGGAGCTTTGAGAATCTGGCAGAAGTTCTGGAGCCGGAACCGTTTGTAGCTTTTATTTTCTATTTTTTTCTGAATTGTTGTTTTTTCATGGTGGAGAAACGACCTCAATTCACGATTTTTTCCATGTTCAGCCGCAAGTTTTTCAATCCACGCCCACTGACCTGGAAAGGGTAACAGGGCGAGAAAAAGCCTGGTCTGCATGGCCGCAAATTCGTCCTCCTGCCCGGCCCAGGCCTCAAAAAGCTCCACACGATCCCTGAATATGGCATAGGCCCAGTCGATCCCCCTTGATATTTCAAGTTCAGGGCGCTGCCAAAAGAGCAGCTCTTCAAGGGCCCCTCTCAAACCGAGCCTTAAATCGGCATACCAGGCGTTATCCCTGGATAAAAAAAGCCTGCCTGAATCGGCAAGGTGTAAAAAACGGTCCAAGACTCTAAAGGAAACCATGCAGCCCTCCTCTCTTGATCGTTTAAAAAATGAATTTCGGGAAAGGTCAGCATCCCATTGGCAGCCCTGCAAGATCCGCAAAGGTTACCCCCCGTATCTTTTCCTGACCCGCCAGAATCTTGACAAGGGCTTCAAGAAAGATAAAGGCCTGGTCATTCATTCGCATGTGATGAAGCATGATGCCACAAACCCCGGTCTCAATGGCCCTTGAAAATTCGTTGAAAATTCCGTCCCACCAAAGGTCAATGGATTTTTCCCGCCGGGTGTGCAGGTCCACATCAACTGAAATTTCCCTCAGCCCGGCAGGAGGATAAGGATGACTTCCACGGCTTCGGGAAATGCCCTTAAATCCAAGGGATACCAGCGCCTCCATGGTTTCCAGGGTGCATCGGTTCCAGGGCGGGGTGAAAAACGGGGAGAAACGATCCTTTAGAATGGCTTGAAGACGATCTCTTCCCCTTTCAAGATCCTTCGAGATCTTCGCCCGGGGTCGGCCCGGGCCAAACTCCTGGTTTTTTCCTTTAATCTCGTGATTCCTATGCCGCCATCCGTGCTGGTGCCAGCAGAAAAGATCCCCGCCCTTCCGGGCAAGGGGTGTAAGGGCGTCCCACCGCTGGTGGGTCAGCCAGGCAGGAACCACGGCAAGGCAGATGGGGAAACTGTACTTTAAGAAAATTGCCATCATCCTTGAGAAATTGGCTCCAGGAACCCCAATGTCATCTGCCCTGAAAAAGATCTTAACCTGTTCTTCTCTTTCCAACCCCTGATCCAGGGTATGCACAAGGCGCTCAACAATGGCGGCCGGCACCTCCTGTTTTATGGAAAACTCCTGCCTCATTCTTTTTCAAGCTCCTCTACCCAGCGGGCAACGGCCCTGGCCCCTCCGAGATCGAGCCTCGGAATATTTTTTTTACTGCAGACTGCCAGGCGTTCCTGGATGATCAAGGCAAGGGTTTCCGGAACAAGATCCTGATCCTCTAAGACCTTGATGTCTGCGAAATCTGCCAGAACCTCGGCCCGGGTCCTCTGCTCCCGGTTTCGGGCAAACGGCCATACGAGCGAAGGAACTCCTGCCCCCACAAGGTTCATGCAGGTGTTGTACCCGGCCATGCTGATGGATAAATCGGCCGCCGCCACAAGGGATATAAAATCCTTGCAGAACGTTTTCACCAAAACGCCCCTGCCTGCAAGGGATTGGATGGAGTTGACCCTTTCCCGATCCATGTAGGGCCCGGTCAAGACAACCATCCTTACCCTGTCACGGTTCAAGAGAAGGGAATGGGCAAGGATGGCCGCCTGCAACAGGGGTGCACCAACGGTTCCGCCCCCCGCACTCACAACCACTAGAGATTCATCCGGCAAGATCCCCAGGTCCGTTTTTACCCCGGCCACGGTTGCAGCATCGGGAAGGGGGGTCACAAAACCCGTGTAAAAGATCGGAACCTTTATCTCTCCTATCTTTGAGAAGCTTGAATCAAGGGTTATCAATTCAGGATCAGAGTGGATCAACACTGCATCAAAATAGAGGTTAAGGGCGTTTACCACCCTTCTCTCATAGGTTGCGCTATCCTTTTTTTCCACAAGTATATCCCTGAGACTGCAAACGACGCAACATTTAAACATTTTCCTTTGCCTGATCATCAAGAGCACAGGGTCAAGCTCGAACCGGAAGGCCTTTCTGCCAAAGGGGTATAGTTCCACCAGGAAGAGATCCGGTCTTTCTTTCAAAAAAAGTCCCTCCAATATCTGCTGGCGCTCCTGCTTGACCGTCTTGACGGTTCTTTCAGGGTCAACGCTGTATAACCCGCTGAACCCCTCATCCATCATCAGGCCCGGAAGGTTAACCTGCCTCACATGACCAGGGAGATCCCCGGGAAGGGTATCGCCCCCGGTGACAAGAACAATATCATGCTTTTTAAGTGCCTTGATGATCTCAAGGGTTCTGAAGAAATGTCCCACCCCGAGCACATGCTGGCAGTAGACGATGATCTTCATCCCTCCCCCCGGTTCAGATCCATGGCGTTGAGTTTTTTCAGAGTAAGCCCCTGGCTCCAGACGAATTCATGAAGGTATTCTTTTTTTAAGACCCTTTTCTCCCAGGGGAGAAAAAAACGGCCAAGGGCATGGTAGGCAAGGGATCGGATGACACCGCTGTGGGTTACGACAAGGAGATTGAGACCTTTCAGCTCCTCTGCCGCCTGCCCGAGCGCCCCAAGGGAACGCACCAGCACCTCCTTCCTTGTCTCCCCGCCCGGGGGACAGAAATCCCACCCCAACCTCTCCTGGTGCTCCAGGAGTCCGGGTGTGGCACGCCTTATATCTGCCATCCTCTTTCCCTCCCACAGCCCAAAGTCCTGTTCCCTTAGGTTTTCGCTGATGATCACCCCGAGGCCCAGCCGCTGCCCAATGATCTCTGCCGTCTGTGTCGCCCGGACCATGGGGCTTGACAGGACAAGGTCCAGGGAGATTTTCCCTAGCGGCAAGCACCAGGATACCACCTGGGCCTTTCCCCTTTCAGCAAGGGGGATATCCTCTCGTCCCTGGATTCTCCGGTCAAGGTTCCACAAGGTTTTCCCGTGGCGAATAAGGTTGAGGTTAACCATCAAAGGCCACCTCTTTGAGCAAGGCTTCCAGCCGCAGATAGTTGAGGTCAAGGTCGTGCCTCTTTCTGATGTGATCTGCGGCATTTTCCCCCATTTGTTTTCTTAAACCAGGGTCCTCGATAAGCTTTGCAATGGCACTGGCAAAACCATGCTCGTCAAAGGGGGGGATGAGCAGACCACAGTTCCCGTTGTCCACCACCTCGGGAATGCCGCCGTTATCAAAGGCGATCACTGGCAGAGAGCAGGATTGAGCCTCCAGGAAAACCATGCCCAGGGATTCCCTGATCCCTGGAAAGGCAAAGATATCCCCTGCGCTGTAAAACCTGTACATCTCTTTCCTTGGAATCCTGCCCACAAACCGATAATTGCCCGGGATGAACTTCCGGGCAAGGGCCTTCAATTTTTTCTCCATGGGGCCGCTGCCGGCAATCACGAGGAGAAAGGGTACCCCCTGACCCACAAGCCTTGAGCAGCAGCGGATAAGCCACTCCAATCCATCACTCTTGACATCATTTCGAAACATGGCCGCCGTAAGGATAACTGGAATCGTCGTCGCCTGCCACTCCTGCCTGAGAACACGTCCCTCACCCTCATTCCGTTGAAAAGCCCTGGGATCAATTCCCGGAGGAACATGGGAGAGCTTGGCTGCCGGAAGAATCCGCCGCAGATTCTCAAGGTCCTCAAGCTTGTTTGTAATTACATGATCCGCCCTTTTTAGGGCATACCGGTTCAAAAGAAAACCCGGCAGGGTCTTGGCCCTTTTTCGTTGCTTTGTGGAGTAAATGCCCTGGAAGATCACATACTTTATCCCGAGGCATTTACAGACCAAGGGTCCAAGAACATCCGGGGCCTTGTAATAGGAGTGATAGGTAAGCCACAGATCAGGGGGCGAAGCGCTGAGACGTCTTACAGATCGAAAAAAATCCACACCCAGCCAGGGCCATAGCCAGGGCCTGTAAAAGATCCATCTGGCCCTTATCCGGCTCTGGACATCAATCCCATGGCCCCGGCGTTTGAGAAACTCAACGATTCCCTGGGCGATGACAAGATCCCCGGATGGATTTTTATGATTCAGGGGTTTAAAAGGTGCGTAAAAGGCAATTCTCATCCTATTTCCGGTATCATGGTCTCGTATATACGGGCAAGTTCTCTCACAAGTTTCTTGTTGTTGAAATGGGCTTCAACCCTTTTCCTTGCCCCCTTAACCACCCGACAGCGAAGATCCTGGTCGGTTAAGAGGCGCTCCATGGCGTCGGCAAACAACACCGGGTCATCGGGAGGCACCATGAGCCCCGTGACCCCATCCTCAAGGAACTCTGGAAGGCCCGATACATTGGTTGCCACAACAGGAAGATTCATGGCCATGCTTTCCGCCATGACATTGGGAATCCCGTCCCTGTCCCCGTTGGCGGCGATCTTGCACCCCAGCACAAAAAGATCGGATGTCCCATAATAGGTGATAACCTCTTCATGGGTCATGGTTTTACAAAGGGTGGTCCTGTCGTTGAGAGCAAGCTCACTGATCACTTTCTCGATCTTCTCCCTCTCCTCTCCATCACCGATCAGGGTGTGCCTGAAATCAATCCCACGATCCCTCAGGATTGCCAGGGCCCGATAAACGGTCTCAAGACCTTTCTTTTCCGTTATCCTTGCCACTGTGAGTATCCTGTAGGGGGACGAAGGGATTCTCATCCTTTTGTCGGGAGAAAAATAGTCCAGGTTGATCCCATGGTAAACGCAAAAAAGGGGGGTGGCGCTGCCCGCTGAAACCCGGGCAAGATAATCCTCGTTATACCGGGTGCAGGTTACAACGAACCGTGCCATATCTATCTTTTCCCTGAGCTGCCGTGGATCCGAGGTGTAGATATCCTTTGCGTGGGCAAAAAAACTAAAGGGAAGACCGGACAAAATACTTGAGAACAGGGCCACAGAGGTGGGAGAGTGGGCAAAGTGCGCATGGAGATGAACAATGTCCTTTCCAGGCAAAAATTTATGGACCACAACACCGGCCTGGAGAAGATGCTTCAGGGTAGCCGATTTCCGGGTCCTTGACCATCGTTTAACGGCCTTTTTAAACGCCTTGAAATAGGCCCGTGGACGCTCCAGGGCCAACAGCAGATTATGGTAAACAAGCAGGGGAAGGTTTGCCATGATGGTTGAGGGGAGATAATCCACCCCTGCACGGATTTTTTTAACACTGGCATGGATGAACCGTTCCCTTGGATGACGCATGGAAATAATATGAATCTTGTACCCGAGGGATTCGAGGATCAGAATCTCGTTGGAAATAAATGTCTCCGATATCCTGGGATATCCCTTTAGAATGAGACCTAGGGTGGCCTGTTTTTGAATCTGTTTTTTTCCCATGGATTGTCACTTACTCCTGAAGATTCATATTCATCTGCAAGCACAGAGGCATTGTCACTGTAAAACCTGGAAGTTGCAAGGGTTTTTCTAGGAAATTCCCGTCAAAGGGCCACCATTGGCGGGGTTTCAATGTTCGTTGTGGCCGGATGCCTCTCTCCCTCCGGCCGTGCCGGTTTATAGTAAAATAAAATGGGCGATAGTGAAGTAAATCATCAATCCAGTGATGTCAACGATAGTTGTCAGGGCCGGGCTTGCCACCACCGCAGGATCCCATTTCATTTTAGCCGCTCCCATGGGAAGCAGTGCGCCGATCAAGGTCGACGTGACCACCTGCAGCCCCAGGGCAAGGG
>Ga0265295_1000565_pt1 | contig 73327 bp, 69 predicted proteins | sample Munlansysbiofilm_FD_192503 | JGI IMG/M metagenome (GOLD analysis project Ga0265295, IMG submission 192503) | Leachate microbial communities from a municipal landfill in Southern Ontario, Canada - Methane capture system biofilm | ecosystem: Engineered > Solid waste > Landfill > Unclassified ...
AGGAGCAGAATCTGCTCCCTCAACAAATCAACAACTCAACAAATCAACTATTCACATAGGAGCAGAATCCACTCCCTCCCTAGTCATAGGGAGGGCTGGGGAGGGTAAAAGTGTAGAATCCGTTTACTCTCTTTTCATTGGGAGACTGGGGAGGGTATAAGTACGGTGCTGCTCGGTTTAAGGCGCCAACCGTTCTTTCATCCAACTTCCATCTTTCTGTTGGCGAAACCGAATACGATCATGCAGTCGGCCTGGTCGGCCCTGCCAGAATTCAATTTCTTCTATTGTGATGGCATAACCGCCCCAGTGTTCCGGGCGTTGGATTGGGTAGTCCTCTCCCCTGCTCATCATTTCCGTGAAATCTTTCTCCAACACTCCCCTATCCTCAATGGGCTGACTTTGCGGTGAAATTATCGCGCCAATCCTGCTCTCTCGGGGACGGCTATTAAAATAGGCATCTGATTCGCTATCCGGAATTTTAGAAACAACTCCATTGATCCTTACTTGTCGCTCCAGCTCATGCCAAAAGAAAAGAGCAGCCACCTTTGGGTTTAACTCCATTTGCCTGCCCTTGGCACTGTGATAATTGGTAAAGAAGACCAATGAATTGTCTTTCAACTCTTTAAGCAACACCACCCTGGATCTGGGCAGGCTATCCTTATCAACAGTTGAAAGCACCATGGCCGTTGGCTCGCTTACCAGGGAGGCAATGGCCTGTTGCAGCCATTGCCCAAAAAATTCAAAAGGATCGTTACCAACACTTTGCTCATCAAGTGCACCTTTGGCATAGTTCAAACGGATATCAGAAAGATTCATGGTATTTTTTTGATGAAACAAGTGCTGCCGGATTCTGTTCAACGCACGGATAAAAAGAACTTTAAATCAGAACACTGACTTATCATCTGTCCTCCTCACTTCACCTGATTGATCCCTTATTCCAGCAAAATAATTAAAAACGGATGAATAAAACTAAAAACAATCTACTTCGCTCTTAAATACTGCAGCGGCCATTGTACTTCACTTCCAAGAATTCTGGCGGCATGCAAGGGGAAATAAGGATCAGCCAGTGAAGCCCTGCCAATCAGAATCAGATCAGCCTTTTCAGAAGAGAGAATTTCTTCAGCCTGATGAGCGGATGTAATCAAACCTACGGCAGCCGTTGGTATGCCAGCCTGATGTTTAATCTTATCGGCAAAAACCACCTGATAGCCAGGCTCAAATGGAATGACTGCGTCAGGCACCAGCCCACCCGAAGAGCAGTCAATCATATCGACACCTTTGGTTTTAAGGATGGCAGAGAGTTTAACGGATTCTTCAGGATTCCAGCCGCCTTCCGCCCAGTCGGTGGCCGAAATGCGCACAAACAGCGGCAGGCCTTCAGGCCAAACCCCGCGAACCGCCTGTACCACTTCCAGCAAAAGCCGGATGCGATTATCAAAACTACCGCCATAAAGGTCACTACGATGGTTTGAAAGCGGCGAAAGAAACTGATGGATAAGGTAGCCATGTGCCGCGTGAATTTCAACTACTTCATAACCAGCTTCCCACGCACGACTGGTTGCTGCCCTAAAATCTTCAACAACCTGATGAATGCCGTCATTATTCAGTCCCAACGGTGTGATATCGCCGGGCTTAAAAGGTATGGCTGAGGGAGCCACTGTTTGCCAGCCGCCCTTTTCAACCGGGAGTTTTCCCCCACCCTCCCAGGAAACCGCACAGCCGGCCTTTCGCCCTGCGTGGGCAAGTTGGATACCCGGTGTGGCCCCATGCAGCTTTATAAATTCAACAATGGGTTTAAGCGCCTCTTGCTGGACATCGTTGTATAATCCCAGGTCGCCCGGAGAAATGCGACCCTCGGGCGAAACTGATGTGGCTTCCTGCATGATAAGCCCGGCCCCGCCCACCGCCCGGCTTCCCAAATGAACCAGATGCCAGTGATTGGCTACTCCATCCCGTGAAGAATACTGGCACATAGGTGATATGCCTATTCGGTTACGGAAAGTAATGTCACGCAGATTTAATGGTTTAAAAAGTATTGACATGTTGCAGCTTTATTGTTCGCAGTATAAGATTAAAAAAGCCCCACCAATTGGCGGGGCTCAAGACCAATGCGCAAGTTATGTAAAGTTAAGCTAGTTTAACATTTACAGCGTTTAAGCCTTTCTTGCCTTCCTGAAGTTCAAAGGTTATACTGTCGCCTTCATTTACGCGATCGATAAGACCAGTTGCGTGAACGAAATACTCTTTTCCGGACTCTTCGTCAAGAATAAATCCGTAACCCTTTGATTCATTGAAGAATTTTACTTTTCCTGTTTTCATGATGGAATAAAAAATTAAAAATAAGCGCAAAAATAGTTTATTTATTGTTCAACTGACAAAAGCGCGCCAAAAAAACTTAAATTATCAGTTTCAATGAGTAAAAAACACCAGAAAAGAGCTTTTGTTCAAGAATTAAAGCATTTTCAACTGCGACTCCAACAATTCAATACGGGTAAGGGCATCGTTTTGCTTTTTGATCTCATTTTCAACAATGTCTGGTTTAGCGTTGGATATAAATTTTTCATTGCCAAGTTTTCGCATCACTGAATCAAGGAAACCGCGGGTATAATCCAACTCTTTCTGTAGTTTTTCCCTCTCGGCTTCCACATCCTGACTGCCGCTTAGCGGAATGAAATATTCAGTAGCTTTAACAAGGAAACCGGTGGCCGCTTCCGGTTTTTCCTGCACCGGCGTAATCGCTGAAAGGTTGGCTAGTTTGAGGATGATGGGATCAAATTTATGACCTCCTTCACCGCCTTTTACCAGTAACTCCAGGGGCTCCTTTAACGGCAGGTTTTTCTCCTTGCGGAAGTTCCGGATGGCATTCACAACCTGTGTTGCATGCTCAAACTGATCAAGTACAGTTTGCTCATACTTTTCAGCAACAGGCATGGGACTAACCATTACACTTTCACCATCGGCACGGGATTGGAGTATTTGCCAGATTTCTTCAGTGATGAATGGTATAAACGGATGCAATACCAGCATCAGCTTTTCAAAATATTCCACGGTAGCTTCCAGAGTAATGGGGTCAACCGGCTGCTGATACGCAGGTTTAATCATTTCCAGATACCAGGAGCAAAAGTCGTCCCATACCAGCTTATAGGCGGCCATTAAGGCATCTGACAATCGATATCTGGAGAAATGATCCTCAATCTGTGCCAGGGCTTCATTAAAACGCTGACCAAACCATGCAACCGAGACGGCAGCATATTCAGGTTGTTGCAGTTTTTCGTCCACTTCCCAACCTTTAACCAGCCTCAGGGCATTCCATATTTTATTGCTGAAATTCCTGCCCTGTTCGCAAAGACTCTCATCAAAGGGCAAATCGTTGCCGGCAGGTGAAGTAAGCAGCATGCCTACACGCACCCCATCAGCACCGTATTTGCTGATCAAATCCAATGGATCAGGTGAATTACCCAATGATTTCGACATTTTCCTGCCCAGCTTATCGCGAACAATGCCGGTGAGATACACATTCTTAAAAGGTATTTCCTGTTGATATTCCAATCCGGCCATAATCATACGGGCTACCCAGAAAAACAGTATCTCCGGAGCAGTCACCAGGTCGTTGGTTGGATAGTAATATTTAATATCAGGATTATCCGGATGCCGGATGCCATCAAACACCGAAATGGGCCACAGCCAGGAGGAGAACCATGTGTCAAGTACGTCTTCATCCTGTTTCAGGTCCTTTTCCAGAATGGCAGCATTGCCGGTGAGTTCCCGGGCTTTTTCCAGGGCTTCGGCGGCAGTGCGCGCTACAATGGTCTGGCCTGAAGGCAGATACCAGGCAGGGATCCGTTGTCCCCACCACAACTGCCGGCTAATACACCAGTCACGCACGTTTTCCATCCAGTGACGGTAAGTATTTTTAAACTTTTCCGGATGGAAATGTATAACATCGTTCATTACCACATCCAGGGCAGGTTTGGCCATATCAGCCATCTTCAGAAACCATTGTACCGACAGTTTAGGCTCTATCACCTCATCGGTGCGTTCAGAGAAACCCACATTATTGGTATAATCCTCAATTTTTTGAATGTGGCCATGATTCAGCAGGTCCTCGACAATACGTTCACGCACCTTAAACCGGTCCTGCCCTATATAAAGTCTGGCCTTTTCGTTTAAGGTGCCGTTATCGTTAAAAATGTCAATACTTTCCAGGTTATGCTTCAGGCCAATGGTATAATCATTAATGTCGTGAGCCGGTGTAATTTTCAGACATCCGGTACCAAATGCGCGATCAACATATTCATCCTGAATCAGGGGAATAGCTTTTTGTAGTAAGGGAATCAGTACTTTTTTACCAATCAGATGTGTATAGCGTTCATCCTGGGGGTGAAAACACACTGCTGTATCGCCGAGAATGGTTTCAGGGCGGGTGGTTGCGACTGTAACCCATTCATCTTTCGTATCTTCAACCTTATACCTTACATAGTAAAGTTTAGATTTAACTTCCTTAAAGATAACCTCTTCATCCGAAAGTGCAGTCAAAGCTTTGGGATCCCAATTCACCATGCGCACACCGCGATAAATCAGTCCTTTGTTGTAAAGATCAATAAAAACATCAATGACCGATTCGTACATGCTTTCGTCCATAGTGAACCGGGTACGTTCCCAATCGCAGGAAGCGCCCAGCTTTTTAAGCTGCTCCAGGATGATGCCACCATGTTTTTCCTTCCATTCCCAGGCGTGCTCCAGAAAGGCTTCGCGGGTAAGGTCACTTTTTTTAATACCTTGTTCCTTAAGCCTGGCCACTACCCTTGCCTCTGTAGCAATAGAAGCATGATCAGTGCCCGGAAGCCAGCATGCATTGTAACCCTGCATCCGTGCACGGCGAACCAATACATCCTGAATAGTATTATTGAGCATGTGGCCCATATGCAACACGCCGGTAACATTGGGTGGAGGTATCACAATGGTATAGGGCTCCCTTTCATCGGGGACCGATCTGAAAAAATTCTTATCGAGCCAGTACTTATACCATTTATCTTCAATACCCTTCGGGTCATATTTGGCGGGAATATCCATGTGTTTTTCGATTTATTCAGCGAGGTGCAAAAGTAGTAAATTTATGCCGAAGGCTTATACCGATTCTAACCCACAGTAAAAATCTTACTTTTGCATCAGTTTATTCATCGGTTATGAAAGTTTCAGGATTTACCTTTATCCGCAATGCCATTAAATTTGATTATCCGGTGGTGGAAGCCATCACTTCTGTCCTGCCACTGTGTGATGAGTTCGTTGTTGCCGTCGGTAACTCCGAAGATGGCACCCGGGATTTGATCCAACAGATTGATTCCAAAAGGATTCGGATTATTGACACCATCTGGGACGACACCCTGCGCGAGGGCGGAAGGGTATTGGCGGTAGAAACCAACAAAGCATTGGATGCACTTGATCCTGAAAGCGACTGGGCTTTTTACATACAGGGTGATGAAGTGTTGCATGAGCAATACCTGGAGACCTTAAAAGCCGACATGCTCAAGTGGAAAGACAATCCAGAAGTAGAAGGTTTACTCCTGAAATACTGTCACTTTTATGGCTCGTATGATTATGTTGGCGACAGCCGGCGCTGGTATCGCAATGAAGTTCGCATTGTCCGCAACGATAAATCCATACGATCATACCGCGATGCACAGGGTTTCCGTAAACACAACCGCCCGCTTCAGGTAAAGCGGACTGAGGCCACCATGTATCATTATGGTTGGGTAAAACCGCCACAGCTTCAGCAGGCAAAGCAGGAATATTTTCATAAACTCTGGCACGATGATGCCTGGGTGGAAAAGAAAATTCCGAAAGTAGATGAATTTGATTATTCACAGATAGATTCCCTGGCTCACTTCCGGGGTGAACATCCTGAAGTGATGAAACCGCGCATTGCCCGCAGCAACTGGCAGTTTAGTTTTGATCCGACAAAAACAAAGCTCCCTTTAAAATCAAAACTATTGCATGGTATTGAACAGGTTTCAGGGTGGCGCATCGGGGAGTATCGCAATTACAAGCTAATCTGAGAAAGAATTTTCATTATTCCCGATAATGTTTACTTTTGTCAAAAATAATCAAGCATTCCTATGGATTTGAAAGAAATCATGGCCATTGCCGGAAAACCAGGTCTTTACAAGCTGGTTGGTCAGGCTAAAAATGGCATCATCGTTGAATCAATCGTTGATCAGAAGCGCTTTCAGGCATTTACCCACGAAAAGATCAGTTCGCTGGAAGAGATCAGCATCTTTACCGAAAGCGAAGATAAACCGCTGAAAGAAATTCTGAAAGCGTTTTATGAAAAGCTGGAGACCAAACCGGCTCCTGACTTCAAAAATGACAACACCGGCTTAAAGGAGTTTTTCAATAAAATGATTCCTGATTATGATAAGGAAAGGGTGTATGTTTCACATATGCAGAAAGTAGTGTCGTGGTACAACCTTTTACTGCAGCATGATCTGCTCGACTTTACGGAAGAAGCGCAGGCGGCTGAACCCGAATCCACGGATGATGCTGCTGAAGCATCCGTTGATCCGGATACCGGCAATGCTGAAGCTGAGGCTTAGTATTGAACTGTCCGTAATGAGTTACGGACTTTTTTTTAACTCCGTCTATGGAAATGAAAAAACAACTGCTCGATTTAAATGTAGTCAGCAACACCCGGCTCAACGCCAGTCATCATCTGATTGAGCTGAGCAGTGAGTTTCCATTGCCAGCCATGATTCCCGGACAATTTGCTGAAGTGAAGGTGGAAAATCAACCGGACACGTATCTGCGCAGACCTTTTTCAATCCATCGCTTCGACCATGCAGCCAATAGCATGCACCTACTCATAAAAACCGTGGGCGAAGGCACCAAGGCCCTGTCAGCACTAAAAAAAGGAGAAATACTCAACGTAATGCTTCCGTTGGGAAAGGGGTTTACACTGGTTTCCAATAAAAAGACATTGCTCGTTGGCGGTGGCTGTGGTATAGCGCCGCTATATTTTCTTGCGGAACAACTCTCAAAGCGGGGAAACGATGTTACCATACTCATTGGAGGAAGGTCTGCCACGGATATTTTGCTTCAAAAGGAATACCAGAACTTTGGGCGTGTTGCCGTTTCAACCGAAGATGGCACGGATGGAGAAAAGGGCATGGTTACGCAACACTCCATTCTTTCAAAAGGCAAACTACAATTTGACCGTATATATTGCTGCGGTCCGGATGGAATGATGCGGGCAGTGGCACATATCGCCGAAAGGGCCGGTATAATCTGTGAAGTTTCTCTTGAAAATACCATGGCCTGCGGCATCGGAGCCTGCTTATGCTGTGTGGTTGAAACCAATCAGGGAAATCAGTGTGTGTGCACCGAGGGCCCGGTATTTGATTCACGCGAGCTTAAAGGATGGACCAAAGGCATAGAAGTAAGCTGCACTGTGGAAAATAACAGCCAGTAAAATCAGCAAAATGAGCACTTTCCCGGACCTCTCGGTAAAAATACACGACCTGAACCTGAAAAACCCGGTGCTAACAGCGTCAGGAACCTTTGGCTATGGTCATGAATACGACGATTTTATTGATGTTAATGCTCTGGGTGGAGTTATTGTAAAAGCGACTACCTCAAAACACCGCGAAGGCAACCCTTACCCGCGAATGGCTGAAACTGCTATGGGTATGCTCAATGCAGTAGGTTTGCAAAACAAAGGCATTGATCATTTTGTTCGGCACATCTATCCCACACTGGAAAAATACAATACTAACATCATAGCAAACGTTTCAGATTCTACAGTTGAAGGTTATGTTGAGGTGGCTGAAAAAATGAATAAACTCAGCCACATTGCCGCCATTGAACTGAACATTTCCTGCCCCAATGTAAAGGAAGGCGGGATGGCTTTTGGCACCAGTTGCCCTTCAGCCATCGCTGTAACCCAGGCCGTGCGTGAAGTTTATGACAAAACGCTGATTGTTAAGCTTTCACCCAATGTTACCAGTATCGTTGAAATTGCGCTTGCAGTGGAAGCAGCCGGCGCGGATGCTTTATCCTTAATAAACACCTTACTGGGCATGGCCATCAATGCCGAAACACGGAAACCGGTATTGAGCACCATTACCGGGGGCCTATCAGGACCCGCCATAAAACCCATTGCGCTACGCATGGTATGGCAAGTGGCCAATGCAGTTAAAATTCCCGTTATCGGCATAGGAGGAATTTCCGGTGCCAACGATGCCATTGAATTTATGCTCGCCGGTGCTACGGCCATTCAGGTAGGAACCGCCAACTTCATTGACCCTGCTGTGACCACAAAAATTGTGCAAGGCATAAAAGAATATATGCTAAAGCATCGGCTGGACAACCTCAGCCAGATTACGGGTCAACTCATTACCTCTTAAGAAGTAAATTCCTTATTGGATTGTCATATTTTTAACCAGTGGAGCTATTTCAATCGCTATTTTATGATTGAATTCAAATGCCAGGTTTTGATAGTTTACGGCATCTATAATGGTACCAATAAAGCACAAGCCAGCCGTAAAAAAGTAGAGTATCCCCATGCCGATCTGATTGGTGAGAAAGCGATGTATGCCCGCAAAGCCCAGGAAACCAACCAGACAGGTAAGCAAAATAAGCTGGGGATCTTTGCGCCGGGAGCGGTAGATGCTTGCGAAAGTCTGAGCCTCTTTGTCACTAAAATCTTTGATCAGTGTCTGGATGTAATTAAGCTCAATGCCTTGAATTTCGGGAAGATGAAGTAAAACGTTTGCCATAGGATTATGATTTTAAAGGTGAATAACCGGAAGTGGTGTTCTGAAAATATGTACAATTCTCAACGTTAGTATTATAACAGCAGGCAGTGCCAGCGGATGAGCCATAAAGGAAGCCTGAAATTCGCCCCTGAATAAAAAAGCTATGCCATGACCCAGACCGCAACCCGGACAAAAGCCCAGTCCGAATACATTAAACGGACAAAGGCTTGCATGTTCGTTGACAGGTGACATCGTGGCCAGCAAAATAAGTGCTGCTATCCAAACGATAGCCTCCCAGCGAAACCGCAAAAACTTAAAAACCCTTTCCGACATTATTTATGTGCTGTTTTAAAGTTAGACAGGCATTTTATAAGATGGTTACATTAATAAATTATTATCCCGAAAGAAATCTGAGCTTTCATTGGTTTCTTCTTTCACAACCAGGCAAACTGAAAGAAAGTTTAAACCCTCAGCATGATGTAATCTCAATTGCACATCTGGCGAATTTTACAAATTTAACAATAAATGCGAATAAATTGAATCACTATTCTCCGACAAAATATTTATTAAAGCATGAAATTCATTACTTCGTTGCGTTCTGAATGACAAGCCATTGTTTGATTTTTTTAGAGTTTAGGGGGGACAACATACTGTCATTCTGAGTAGCTTGTCTCGTTTTTTTATCGAGAAAGCGGAGAATTTCAAGAGTTCTTCGGACTAATGCTAAATTGAAATAAAAAGACTTAAAAATAAAGCATAAAATAAAATTTATCTGTTACGTTAGGTGAAATAAAAAATCTTTTACCTTTGCACCCCATTTTGGGCCAGGTTTCTTTCGCACTTCCCTGCATTTATTACTCTGTATATCAATTTGATAAGCAACCATTTGCAAGAATTGCTTCTGTGCTATTGAGCCTCATTTAATCATTTTTTTTTCAACTTTTAGTAATGATTTTAAACAAATTAAGGAATATTGGCATTGCTGCGCATATTGATGCGGGTAAGACAACAACTACTGAGCGTCTCCTGTTTTTTACCGGAGTAAACCGTAAAGTAGGAGAAACCCACGATGGGCAGGCCACCATGGATTTTATGAAACAAGAGCAGGAAAGGGGCATTACCATTGCTTCTGCTGCCATTTCATGTATCTGGAAGGATTACCAGGTCAATATTATTGATACGCCCGGCCACGTTGATTTCACGGTAGAAGTAGAGCGGTCGTTGCGGGTAATTGATGGTATGGTAGCATTGTTTTGTGCCGTTGGTGGCGTTGAACCTCAGAGTGAAACGGTATGGAACCAGGCCGAGCGTTACAAAGTACCCAGAATTGCTTTCGTGAATAAGGTGGACCGTACCGGTGCCGATTTTCTGGATGTAATCTCACAGATGAACCAGAATCTTGATGCTCACGCAGTAGCATTTCAGATTCCGGTTGGACAGGAAGAGCACTTCAATGGCATCATTGATTTGATTGCCATGAAAATGTACACCTTTGAGGATGTAAAAACCATTGTATCGGAGATTCCGGAAAACATGCTGGCCCAGGCCCGTGAATATAGGAGCATACTCATAGAAAAACTGGCTGAATTCAATGAGGAGATCCTTGACAGCTTTCTGGAAGACAAAGATATTTCGGAGGAATTGCTGATGTCAGCAGCGCGGGAAGCCACGCTTAAGTTATTGATTACCCCCGTACTTTGCGGAGCAGCCTATAAAAACAAAGGTATCGCACAACTGCTCGATGCAGTAGTCGCTTACCTCCCCTCTCCCATGGATATCGGACCCACTGTGGGTATGGATGTGGATGATCACGAAAAAACCCGTGTTCGCAATCCATCGCCCAAAGAGCCCTTTGCTGCTCTGGCATTTAAACTAATTCACGATCCTTACGTTGGACAGCAAACTTTTATCCGCATATATTCCGGCACCCTGCGCAGCGGCATGCAGGTGATGAACTCCACCAAAGGCAAGCCCGAACGTATCGGACGTATCCTCAAGATACACGCGAAAGAACGCTTAGAAATTACTTCGGCCGGCCCCGGAGACATCGTAGCCCTTATCGGCCTCAAACTTACCAAAACAGGTGATACCCTTTGCGATATGGACGAACAGTTACATCTGGAGTCCATTCATATTCCACCCAGTGTTATAGAATTAAAAATTAATCCCGAAACACGGAAAGATCAGAGTAAACTTGGTGAAGCTCTGTCAAAACTGATAAACGAAGATCCCTCTTTCCACGCACGCTTTGATGATGAAACAGAGGAAACGGTCATTGCCGGTATGGGTGAACTTCACCTTGAAATTCTGGTAGATCGTTTAAAATCCGAATTTGGAATTCCGGTAGTGGTAGGTGAGCCCTCTGTTGCATACCGCGAAACCATTTCACAGGAAGTTGAGGTGGAATATCGCCATTCAAAACAAACCGGTGGCAAAGGTCAGTTTGCTCAGGTTTACATTCGTCTGGAACCCAACGAAGGCCTGGGTTATGAATACCTTGACAAGATAAAGGGCGGTTCCATTCCCACCGAATATATTCCTTCTGTTAATAAAGGCATTGTTAAAACCATGGCTATTGGTGTGCTTGCCGGTTTCCCGGTAGTTGACGTAAAGGTAGTATTGCTGGATGGTCAGTTCCACCCCGTTGACTCTTCCGATTTTGCCTTCCAGACCTGTGCGTCTATTGCCTTTAAGCAAGGATTTATGAAGGCAACGCCGGTTTTACTTGAGCCGGTGATGAAAATAGAAGTGAATACGCCGGATGAATTCATCGGTGACATTGTGGGTAACCTCAACAAAAGACGTGGTAAGATAGAATCCATGCGTCGTCACCGTAAAGGCTCGCAAAAGCTCAATGGATATGTTCCTTTACAGGAGATGTTCGGCTATGCTACTACCTTGCGTAACCTCTCCAGCGGCAGGGCCAATTACTCAATGGAATTTTACCAGTACATGCCGGTAAGTAAAGCATTACAAGAAGAAATACTGAAAAAGCTGGCCGAAAAAAAACGGCTGGAAACCGCCAGATAATCCAACCTGATTAAGCACCCGCAGCACTCAAAACTGCGGGTGTTTTGTTATAGTGATTTATTTTGCTCATCTAATATCCCCAAAAAAACTGCACCTTCGAAAAAATAAGCTTTTCTTTGCAAAAAAAATGCTATGAATGTTTTGCTGCTGGGTTCGGGAGGTCGTGAACATGCGATGGCCTGGAAACTTTCTCAATCGCCGCTTATTACTCAGCTTTATATTGCTCCGGGCAATGCAGGCACCCGTTCCTCTGGCATAAACCTGCCCATTGGTATCAACGACTTCAGCGCCATTAAAAGGGCCTGCCTGCACCACGACATTCAAATGCTGATTGTTGGTCCCGAAGAACCCTTAGTAAATGGTATTGTTGATTTTTTCGAAGCGGACCCGTTGCTTCAACATATCCATCTGATAGGCCCGGGCAGCAAAGGGGCACAACTTGAAGGCAGCAAAGATTTTGCCAAGGCATTCATGAGCCGGCATCAGATTCCAACGGCCCGTTACCGCACTTTTACTGCAGAAGAATTCGAAGAGGCCAAATTATACCTTTTTGAAATGCATCCGCCGTACGTAATTAAAGCTGACGGTCTGGCCGCAGGTAAGGGCGTTTTAATATGCGAAAACATCAGCGAGGCTTACCGTGAACTGGAAGAATTGCTCCTGAAAAAACGCTTCGGCAAATCATGCGATAAGGTGGTTATCGAAGAATTTCTTCAGGGCAGCGAATTATCATTGTTTGTGGTTACCGATGGCACCCACTGGAAACTGCTTCCTGAGGCAAAGGACTACAAACGTATAGGAGACGGGGATAAAGGGCCCAATACCGGGGGTATGGGTTCTGTTTCCCCGGTAGCCTTTGCCGATGAAGAATTTATGCAAAAAGTAATTGACCGCATCGTACAGCCCACCATTGATGGATTGAAGAAAGACAACATACTATACAAGGGCTTCGTTTTTGTCGGGCTCATCAATGTGGAAGGCAATCCCTTTGTTATTGAATACAATGTGAGGCTTGGCGACCCGGAAACCGAATCTGTAATGCCCAGAATTACCTCCGACCTGATGCCTGTATTGCTGTCGTTGAGAGATAAAACCCTGAACAAGCAACACATAAATTTTGATCCCGGATATGCGCTTACTGTAATGCTTGTTTCAGCAGGCTATCCCGGCGATTATCCCAAAGGGCTTGAGATATTCGGATTGGATAAATCAAAAGGGGTGGTCGTGTTTCATGCAGGCACCATGATGGATGAAAAGAGCGAAGCTACTTATACCGCCGGAGGCAGGGTATTGGGCATAACCAGTATGGGAACTGATATTGAATCAGCCCGCAGATTGTGTTATCAAAATGCAGGTATCATTGACTTTTTAGGAAAAACTTACCGTACTGACATTGGGTTGGACCTTATGAAACAAAATTAAAATGTTGCGCAGATTGTCAAAAGCCGACTTCGCACTTCATCTGCTGTTAGCCATAGCAGGAGCTGTTTTTGTGGCTTTTACCCCCACTGGATCTTTTGGAGTTATTCTGTTAAATTCAGCGGATGTCTGGCCGGCAATTTTACCGCCCTCATTACTTCCATCCCAGCCGGAAACCCTGCAATTTTTAAATGCGGGCTTATTGCTGCTTATCGCGCTGTTTATCAATATTATATTGGTTAAGCGTGACCTTATTCCCAACCAATCTTTCTTGGGAGCCCTGGTCTTTATCCTCCTTTCGTGGTTTACACCGGCAAGCAGTTTTCTGTTTTATGGTCTTTTAGTAACCCTGCTACTGTTGATTTCGCTGAACAGCTTAATGAATATGTATATGAAATCACATCCATACAGCGATGTGATGACCGCGACCATTAGCATTGGAGTGGCTTCATTTTTTATTCCTGAAACCATACTTTTTCTTTTACTTTTCGTATGGCTGGGATTTTTCACCCTACGCATCACCGCCTGGCGAGAATGGATAATTTCCATAGCGGGCATACTGGTACCCTATTTCTACCTTGGAGTTTATCTCTTTTTTACTGACCAGCTCTGGCTTTTTTGGGATAGATATGTGCTCTACATTCAAAATTATACCCTGTTGTTCCGCCCGGTAAGTATGTTGAACATGATCACAATAGTTTCGTTGATATTACTGTGGCTGATGGTATTTTTCAGGGTACTTTCGGGCATAGGCGATAAGTTGATTGCAGTTCGCAAACGAATGTGGCTGGTTACTCAATTTCAATGGGCAGGTATTGCATCGCTTATTCTGCTGAGTTACAGATCGCCCATGCTTCTGCCGTTGGTGTATGTGTCACTTTCTATGATGTTTGTTTTTGTAATTTATCAACTCAAAGCAAGAATGCTTATTTATGAAATTGCCTTTGGCCTATTCCTGATCCTTGCTGCCCTGGGAAGAATTTTTGCCTGATATGTTAAAATTAAGATTTTCAAAGTCGGGAAAAATCATGGAAGCCGGTTGTGATGAAGCCGGAAGGGGCTGTCTGGCCGGTCCCGTGTATGCGGCTGCCGTTATTTTGCCCGCTAAGTATCGCAACAGCGAACTGAACGATTCCAAGAAACTCTCTGTACGCCAGCGTAACAGGTTAAGAATTGACATTGAAAAATACGCCATTTGCTGGAAAGTAGCTTCGGTTTCACCTGCTGAAATTGACCAGATCAATATCCTGCAAGCCAGCATACGATCCATGCATCTGGCAGTAAATGAATTATCCATTCCTCCGGCACTGCTATTGATTGACGGCAATTATTTTATTGAATACCCCGGTATCCCTCATCAATGTGTGGTTGGTGGTGACGGCCTTTACCTATCCATTGCTGCGGCCTCCATATTGGCCAAAACCCACCGGGATGAATTTATGCAGCAACTCGATGCAGAATTTCCCGGTTATGGATGGGCACACAACATGGGTTATCCTACGCGAGAGCATCGATCGGCTATTATGAATAACGGCCTCACGCCCTGGCATCGGTTATCATTCAATCACCATCAGTTAACTATACCCGGAATCCGCTGAAGCCAGCTCTAATCGTTGAAAGAAATCAGATCGCGAAAACACAGGCGAACAAACAGATTGTACTGGGGATAAAACCCTTTGGCTGATTCAAGATTTATCTGCTTATAATAAAAGGTAAACCCGGGTTCAATCGCTACCAATTTGCTGAATTCGAGGCGGGCACCCACCGTAGCAAATACTCCAAAACCGATACCTCCCTGCCGGATATCGTATCCCTGCTGTGTGCCTCCGGGAATGTAAGGCCGGTTTCCATACACGTTTACCAGATTATAATCTTTGTCGGCAATACGCAAAACATGCTTCTTAACCAGCGTATTGTTCATATTGATGCCCAGACCGATCATAGGCCTGATTACAGGACTATTGCCAAAATAATGATTCACAGCCACATCTAATATGTTACGCTCTTCCTCTCCCCTGATGCCAAAAAGCCGAATGTCGGGCTCGGCAAGATAAGTAATTGAGTCCACCTGTAATGTAATAATGTCTTTGACTAGAAGTCTTACATAGGAAAACTGAAAATACAAACTAGTGCGACAATTAAAATTATAACTAAAAAACATGCCAAATTCAAAGGCTGGTGTGTATTTTATATTATCAGGATAACCCTTGATATAGACCTTATAATGTGCATCGAGATTGCGATATATTTCTTCATACCAAGTTTTGTTTTTAAATATATATTCCACATTATTCTCCTCTCCAGGTTTACCTGAATAAAAATGGGCCGAGCCTTTTCCGGGCAGATAAAATCCGGCTACGGCGCCATATTCGAAACCACTTCGCGAAAGGCAGTCTTCCTTTATACTATAATCATACATTTGCGCTGAAGCACCCGTAAAAAGGCTTAAAAGTGCAGCCACCAGCAACACTTCAAGAAGTGAGGTTAAAGAATGTGCAGAAATCATTGAAAAAGAATTATCATTCAAAGCTAAGCATTTTTTTTCATCTACATAAAAAATCCGAAATGTTATAAACAATGCATTGTTGATTAGTTACTCATCGCGGCTAAATTATGAACTCCATTTTGAAGTACATTTGGGCATCTATGATGACATCTCCCATGAATAAAAAAATTCAATACCTGCTTTACCTCGCTGCATTAATTTTAGTAGTGTTCGTATTTGTTCAGATCAGAGGTTATTACCTGTTTATAAAATCCCCGGTAGCTCAACTGCCTGAAGCTTTCCCCGGCAACACCCAAATGGTAATCGGTGCCACCAATGCTGCTGATTTTATAGCCACCACCCGTGCTTCGGGATTAAGCGAAGTTTTATCCGATCCTGAAAGTAAGTCAGGGTTTGAGCAGACTACCGCCATAGCCGACTCATTAGGTGCTGAAGATGAACTATTTAGAAATCTGTTGGAAAGCAAACCCTTTATGACAGGTTTCGTGCCCGATAGTGCAGGGAATCAACAGTGGCTGCTGGCGTTCAGCATTGGCAAACAAAGTCCGGATAAGTTCAACCGCCATTGTAAAGCCTGGGCTGAAAACCGGGGCTATGACTTTTCGAAAGTAAATCACTCCGTTGCCGACTTTTACACATTTTGCCGGAGAGGAAAATGTGTACATTACTATATTTATGAGGGTTTACTTTGCTTAAGCCCGGATGAAGCACTGTTGCGCTCGTCGCTTGGAGCCATGAAAACGAAGTCCAATCTACTTCATGATGAACTCTTTATGGCCCTTGCCCGGACTTCCGGTAAAAAGGTGGATGCATCACTGATTATCCGTTCGCCTGAGCTGATTGGCCTGCTTTTAGGGAAAGGACCTGCCGAAACACCGGCCGCTCTGTTTAAGAAAGGCTGGACCACCCTTGACCTCACCATAAGAAAGGACAAACTGCTGCTCAATGGATTTACCGGCACATCACATCCCATAGCGCTATTTTCTCAGGAAGTCCCTATGCCTTTGCAGATAATGGGAATTCCGGAAAATATTACCTCCATCTATGGATTTTTGCTTGGCAATCCGTCAAAATCAATGGAAACTATGATTGGCAGTGATACCATTCATACTACTGGTTACGATTTGGTAAACAATTCAGGTACGAAAGAGATTTTCAGACTTAGGGAGCATTTGGAATCCTGGCTGGGAAATTATTCTTTCAAACTAAGCGATAAAAATAAGCAGGAAATTATCGTGATTGAAAATAAGCAAGTGGATAGCACAGCCTCAGCGCTTAACCGTTTTCTGGAGCCGATAGAACCCGGGATAGCAAAAGTTACAGACCAAAAGCTTTTTAAAAAACTATTTGGAAATCTGTTTGACACAAAAGTTCCCGTTTATTGCCTGAACCGGCCACCTGTACTCGCATTCTCCTCCTCTTTGTCTGCACTAAAAAATTATGATAAGACCTTAAATTCACCCGGAGTCCGGGATCAGGCAGCCTCAATAGCCGGACTGCTAAACAACGCTCAGGAAAAAGCTAATTTCTTTGCAATGCATACCCCTTTAGATAAGAATGGCAAACCGGATGGTTGGATAACCTGGCTACAACGATGCCAGATGCTTTCGTTTAAGGCAAGTGCCGGTGAACCATTTATGTACAGCAGCGGCACTCTTTATTTTGAAGCGCCCAAAAAATCACTTGCGCTTAAAAATGAAGATGGAACTACAGATTCCATTCCAGATCAGTCGGTAAGTACTGCACCTACGGCGACCATTGGCTCGGAAACAGCTATTTTCTTTACACCCCTTATTATCGGGGGTGAAAAGGCCGGAGAAAGCCAGGTTGTCTTTTTTGGTAAAAATTCGCTGAGTATCAACGACTATAAGGGTAATAAAATTTTTGAATGGCAATCGCCTGAGCCCCTTACCGGTCAACTCTTCACTACCGGATATACACAGCGCCATCAACCGCGTTATATTGTGATTGGACAAAATCACCTTTATCAACTATCGTCGAAAGGAACCCTGCTAAAGAAAATAAAACTGCCGGCCGGAGTGGGCAGTGCATCAGGTTTCTTTGATTATGATCGGCGAAAAGACTATCGCATTATCTATCAAAGCCCTGAAAAGAAGATACACAACATTACTACAGATGGAAAAGCATTGCCCGACTGGCAAAATCCGCAAACGGATGCACTGTCAATGGCACCGAAGTTTATCCGAAATGCCGGCAAAGATTACCTGTTTTTTAGCTCGTCAAATGGTAATTTGCTGATTACAGACCGACGCGGCCGGGAAAGAATAAGGATCTACAAGGGATTCAAAAAGTCGGCACATGCCGGAATATTTGAGAACCGTACCAATGCGAAAGGCATATTTCTAACGGCAACCGACGATGGCAGACTAGCATACATCACGGATAACGGTGTAATTTCCTTTAGCTCTTTCGGGCATTTCGGAGATCATCCTTACTTTGAATATGCGGACTTTGATGGAGATGGAAGCATAGATTTCATGTTTGCCGGCAAGGAAAAGCTTGGAGTTTACACCCGTATGAAAAAGAGTATTGTAGAACTCAAATTAAAGGGAAGCAATCTGGGTAAGCCCTTTATGTATGCCTCCTCCCTGGGCAAAGGATGGATTGCAGTGCGCGATACCCGGTCGGGTCTGGTTTATCTGATGAACAGTAAGGGCGAACAGATCCCATTGAAAAAGCTTCGAAGCGATACTGACCCCATTATTTTCAATCCAGGCGGAAGCCGGCAGATTGTTATGGTAACCTCCTTAAATAACAAACCGGTATTTACTACACTGAAATAGTCTTTTATTTAACGGAATAGACAAATCGCTGCTCATAACTTTGTTTCCTCCGAATTCACCGGCATAGAGAAATAAGATACTTTGTATTAACAAGCTTGTCCGCCAAAATAAAATGAAAAACGCCATCGTCAGACAGCGTTTTTCAACCAAATTATTAACCAAATATTATTTAACCATGACACCACCATTCTAAATCAGGGATGTTCGACGCAGACATGCCAGGATCTCCGCAAAACCGATTTTAAAATTTGTTGTCAAAGGTTTATCACTAAAAAACAAAAAAGTAACTCCTTTTTTTGAAAAAAAAATAGATTAATCGGTAAAAATCTAAAATATTTAACCTTACCTTCTGTACATTAGGCGATTAGATCTAAAACAAAGAACAAAAAAAGCAATAAAATTTTTTATTATTAAACTTTTAAGCATCTATTAGCCCTTTCAAACCGCCTAAAAATAGAAAAACGCCATCGGGAGACAGCGTTTTTCAACCAAATTATTAACCAAATATTATTTAACCATGACACCACCATTCTAAATCAGGGATGTTTTACGCAGACATGCCAGGATCATTGTAAAACTGATTTTGAAAATTTGTTGTCAAGTGTTTATCACTAAAATTTGAAAAAGTAACCCTCTTTTATAAAAAAAAACAAGATATTTTCTTTTCAATTGATTATCAGCATTTTATTGTCATTATTTTTTCAATTTAATATTGTCCCCGGCCATAGGTTCATTTTCTGAAGACAATTGATTCCATTTATAAAGTAGCTTTAATTTAACGCCATAATATTGTGAGATATCACGCATGGTTTCGCCCTGGCTTACCTGGTGACTACTTTGGCTGGTTTTGCGCTTTTTTGGTTCCACATAAATGGCCTGCCCTTCCTCAATGCGCTCATGTTTTTTAAGATCGTTATATTTAATCAGTTGAAAAGTATGAATTCCAAGGTCCTCAGCAATCCTTTCAATATCATCATTCTGACGGGCAAAAGTCAGCCTTATATTATTATTACTGTAAATGGCCCGGTTTCCCGGAGCCACTTCTTCATATTTAAGATTATTGGCGAGTAGCTTTAAACCGGCAGTAGGCATGGTTTGATCAGATTTTTTCCTTGCTGGTTTTGGAGCCGGTTCGTGTTTGGCCAATGGCCTTTTTACTCCTGAATCATACAGGAATAACTCATTTTCTTCAATAATCTTGATGAGCATTTCCGCATACCGCGGATTGGTGGCATAACCCGCTTTCTTTAATCCGTAGGCCCAGCCTTTATAATCTTTAACTTCCAGATTAAACAGGTCGGCATAGCGCGGTCGGGAGGTGAGAAAATAGGAATGATCATTAAATGACTCCTCCGCAGATTTATATTTGCGAAAACATTCATCTTTGGCATCATCGTCTTGAATATAAGTATCTCCTGTCCATTCTTTGTGACACTTTATGCCAAAATGGTTATTGGCATTCCGGGCAAGGTTAGAATTACCACTCCCTGACTCCAGCAATCCCTGCGCAAGAGTTATGCTGGCCGGTATGCCATATTCTTTCATCTTTCTCACCGCAATATCGCGGTATAATTCAATGTATTCAGTATAACTAATGTTGGATGGAGCATTTTGTGTATTTCCGGTGAACACAAAGGCAATCATCAAAAAAAATGTGAGGGAAACTATCTTTCGCATATGCAGAGCATCATTCAAAAATAATGGTCAAAAATACAAAATATCCTTATTCGTTCTGTGAAACAAGGCTACAATCAGATTTTAAACGATACTACTGCAGGAATGTTATTAATTTTGTCAAATTAATTCAGCCAATCAATAGGCACAAGACATAAAAAGAGACAACCGGGCTGAGATTCTTTCAAAATAGTGTAACTTAGTGCGATTATTCTACAATAAAACTCCCGATAAAAATGGCCGAACCAGCAATACTCATCGTTGAAGATCATGTTAAAATGGCCGACTCTATAAGCAAAGGCCTCGAAGAAAATGGATTTACTACTGAAGTGGCTTACGATGGTTTCATTGGAAAACGCCTGAGTGATGCCAAAGATTATGATGTGATCATTCTCGACATAAACCTCCCACAAATTAATGGTTATGAGCTTTGTGCGCATATCCGCAAGAAAAACGCTTCGGTGCCCATTATCATGCTTACCGCCATGGGAAGTACCGAGGATAAGCTGCTGGGTTTTGATCAGGGTGCAGATGACTACATTGTTAAGCCTTTTGAGTTCAGAGAATTGCTTGCACGCATAAAAGCATTGCTAAAACGAGTTCAACCTGATCCGAAAAGCCAGCGGGTACTTCGGGTAGCTGATCTGGAAATAGATCTGGACAGTAAAACAGTAAAGCGCGGTAACATTTCAATTGATCTTACGGCCAAGGAATTCCTGTTGCTCGAATTTTTGGTGCGAAATAAGGGAAAGGTAGTTTCAAAAGCTGATATTGCCGAAAACATCTGGAACATTACTTTTGATACCGGTACCAACGTAATTGAAGTATATGTTAACTTTCTGAGAAAAAAGATTGACAAGAACTATCCGGTAAAACTCATACACACCCACATCGGCATGGGATACATATTAAAAGCCGACGACGATGCAAATCAGAACTAAACTCAGTCTGCAGTTTGCCATGCTTACCGGCGCCATCCTGGTGGTGTTTTCGGTAGCTGTATTTTTGTTTTCGGCCAATCACCGAAAGCAGGAGTTTACCAACCGCCTGAGTGAAAAAGCCATCAATACCGCCATGTTACTCATTGATGTTAAGGAGATCAACAACAACCTGATGCGCATCATTGACAGTTCCAATTATAGCTCACTGGGCGATGCGGAAGTGGTGGTGTTCGATTACTTTAAGCGGAGCCGCATTTATGTTTCCGGCGGACCTTCAAACCTTCACATTGACGAGGCCCTGATTACCAAAATTATGAACCGGGGTCAATACATATTCAGCCAGGGGGAGCGAGAGGCAGTGGGATTACTCTATACAAACGGGCTCAGACGATTTATTGTAATTGCTTCTGCAACTGACATTTATGGCAAAACCAGGATTAATAACTTATTGCTGGTATTGATGATAGGTCTTGTGGTAGCTATGGTCTCTTCCATTGTTATAGGTATGGTTTTTGCCAAAGAAGCACTTACACCCATTAGCAATGTGGTGAGTCAGGTTTCCACCATTACCGCATCTAATCTTAATCAGCGGTTAAACGCGGGTAACGGCAATGACGAAATTTCACAACTGGCCACCACCTTTAACCTGATGCTTGACCGGCTGGAAAAAGCGTTTATGATACAAAAAAGCTTTGTTTCCAATGCTTCCCATGAATTGCGCACGCCGCTGGCAGCCATTAACAGTCAAATTGAAGTGGCATTGATGAAGAAAAGAGAACCCGGGGAATATGAAACCGTACTTAACTCCTTGCTGGATGATGCACGCGGGTTGACTTCGCTGGCCAATAATTTGCTGGAAATTGCACGTTCAGAGCAAGACATCAGATCACTGAGTATAAAACCGGTAAGACTGGATGAATTGCTGCTGCAAACTCAATCGGAATTTCAGGTATTGCATCCCGAAAATCTGGTTGACACCGTTATTTTGGATGAAACGGAAAATGAAGATCAGGAACTTTCGCTCTATGGCAACGAAAACCTGTTGAAGCTGATTTTCATCAATCTGATTGACAATGCGATGAAATTTTCATCGGGCAGGCCTGTTAAGGTATCACTTATCTTCAAATCCGACAGCGTTCATATTATGGTTGAAGACAAGGGCATAGGGATATCACCGGAGGAATTACAACTCATCAGAGAACCGTTTTACCGGGCAAGTAATGCAGTTCATATGCACGGTCATGGCATTGGACTCTCGCTTATAGCAAAGATTGTGAAACTTCATGAGGGAATAATGGAAATCAATTCACAGTTGAATGAAGGCACCACAGTAAGCATTACATTGCCCTATAAAATGAAAAACAATGGAACTGATTAAACGCTACTTTCCATCACTGACGAACATACAGCTTGATGCCCTCGAAAAGTTAGACACACTCTACCGGACGTGGAACGAAGCCATTAATGTAATTTCCCGCAAGGACATTGACCATCTGTATGAGCGGCATGTGTTGCATTCAATGGGCATAGCAAAAGTAATTGATTTTGCACCTGGCACTCGTGTTTTGGATGTAGGCACCGGAGGCGGGTTTCCCGGAATCCCGCTGGCAATACTTTTTCCGGACGTAAATTTTCATCTGGTAGATGCTACCGGGAAAAAAATCAGGGTGGTGAATCAGATAGCGCAGGCACTTGGGTTAAACAACGTTACTGCCGAACATGCCCGGATTGAACAGGTAACCGGGAAATATGACTTTATCGTTAGCCGCGCAGTTACTGCCATGCCGGAATTTATAAAACTCACAGCAAAAAATATTAAACCGGGAAGTGAGCAGGGATTTAATCATGGGATAATTTATCTGAAAGGTGGCAATTTTGATGAAGAGCTAAAATCAACTGATTATCAATACAATACCTATCTGCTAAGTGCATGGTTTCAGGAAGCATTTTTTGAAAGTAAGGCGGTTGTCCATTTGTGGAAATAATCCCCATGCTTAAAAAACTAACTCTTTTTCGTTGAGAAAAACTCCATGAAAATTCATAACTTAGCAGCCTGAATACATAATAATAACCCAATTCATAAAAAACATCCTATGAGTAATTCAATTAAAACATTACAGCCTGAAGCTGTATGGTACAATTTTCACAGTTTAACGCAGGTTCCCCGCCCTTCAAAAAAAGAAGCACAGATTATTGCTTTTATGAAGGATTTTGGCGAAAAGCTGGGCCTGGAAACCATTGTTGACAAGGTAGGCAATGTAGTCATCCGTAAGCCTGCAACACCGGGCATGGAGAACCGCAAAGGCATAATCCTGCAGTCGCACCTCGACATGGTTCCCCAGAAGAACAGTGACAAAGTGCATGATTTTGAAAAAGACCCCATCGAAACCTTGATTGACGGAGAATGGGTGCGCGCCAATGGTACTACCCTGGGTGCTGACAATGGTATGGGAGTGGCGGCCATTATGACGGTACTCGCAGCCAAAGACCTGGAGCATGGACCGATTGAAGGCCTGTTCACCATTGATGAAGAAACCGGTATGACGGGAGCTTTCAATCTGGAGCCTAATATACTTAAAGGTGACATATTACTTAACCTGGATTCTGAAGATGAAGGGGAGCTTTACATTGGCTGCGCCGGTGGAATTGATGGTAATTTTGTCTTTAATTTTAAAGAAGTACCCCTTGAAACCAATACGCAGCCTTACCTGATTACTGTTTCAGGATTAAAAGGCGGTCATTCCGGAATGGACATTCCATTGGGCAGGGGCAACTCCGCTAAAATTATCACCCGCCTGCTGTGGCACGGGGTAACCAAACATGGTCTCCGCGTTTCTGATATAGAAGCGGGTAACATGCGTAACGCCATTCCCCGCGAAGGAAAAGCAATAGTTACCATCCCAATGGCAGAAATTGATGGTTTTGAAAAATGCTTCAATAAAATGAATGAGGTGATTAAGGCGGAATATTCAGTTACCGAACCCACCCTGAACATTAAAGTTGAAAAATGCACCGCTCCCCAACACCTGATGGATGTGGAAACCCAAAACAATCTGCTTCGTGCCTTATATGCCTGTCCGAATGGCGTGATTCGAATGAGCGATAGTATGATGGGTCTGGTAGAAACCTCTACCAATCTTTCAATCGTTAAAAGAGAAGGCACTCAGGTTAAAATCAGTTGCCTGCTTCGCAGCTCAGTAAATTCAGCCAAGGAAGACCTAAGCATAATGATGCGCAGCATATTTGAGCTGGCCGGGGCCGAGGTTAATTTTGAAGGTGAATATCCGGGTTGGAAACCCAATCCCGAATCATCTATCCTCAAAACCATGCAGGAGGTTTACAACAATAAGTATGGGAAAATTCCTGAAATAAAAGCCATTCATGCCGGACTGGAATGTGGCCTGCTGGGTGCTGTTTATCCCAAATGGGACATGATTTCCTTTGGACCGACCATCCGCAACCCTCATTCACCGGATGAGAAAGTTCATATAGCTTCTGTACAGAAATTCTGGGATTTTCTTACTGAAACCCTGAAGCATATTCCTGTAAAAGCATAAATGCAAGCAATGAGTGATCTGTAATCTGTAATCTGTCATCTGTTTATTCATCACTGATAACTGATCACAGATCACAGATCACAGATTTACAGCCATTTACCTGCTTTTATCTATTGATTAAAAAAAAGTGCCTTCATAGTTTGGCTGATTTAGATTTCTTACTATCTTTGCAGTCCCAAAAAATACGACTATGAGTAAGAGAACATTTCAGCCATCGCAAAGGAAAAGGAGAAACAAACACGGTTTCAGGGAAAGAATGTCAACCCCTAATGGACGGAGGATTCTTGCAGCCCGCCGTGCCAAAGGCCGTAAGAAACTCAGCGTATCCGACGAAGGAAAAAATAAATAAATCCTTTCACAGGCTTGACTATCCATTACAACAAAAGGAGGCAATCAGCGGTTGCCTCCTTTTGTTGTGCTTGTTTTTCAGATTTTTATTTACAAGTAAGCCTGAATCCTTTCGGCACGCATACATTTAAGCGCAAAAAACCGTAATTTCGCAAAAAAGTTGAGATTTCACCTATGGGGTTAATCAAATTTTTACTGATCGTATTTACTTTCTATTTGTTTTTCAGGGTGTTTACCTCTGTGATACTGCCTTTTATTGTCAAACGCTCCCTCAGACGGTTTCAGGACAATTTTTACCAGCGCAACGCACATGCGCGCACCCCGGATAAAAACAAAGAGGGCGAAGTCACCATCAAAGACCCAGGTCATCAGGAGGAAGTTAACATCCCTGAAGACTTTGGCGAATACATTGATTATGAAGACATCAAATAAATTCACTTTTTATTTCCACCCGCACTTATGAAAAAATTCTCCCTTAAAAAAGCATTGCCTTATGTGGCTGTTCTGCTCATCTTCGTGGCAGTGGTAATGATGTATTTCAGTCCTGTGCTGGAAGGAAAAAAACTAAAACAATCAGACATTTCCAACTGGAAAGGGATGTCGAAAGAGATTGTAGATTACCGGGAGAAAACGGGAGAGGAAGCCTTGTGGACCAATTCCATGTTTGGGGGGATGCCTGCCTATCAGATTTCTGTGGAATACAAAGGAAACTTGATCCGGTACATTGATGATGTGTTCAAGTTCGGACTTCCACATCCTGCCAATCTGGTGCTCATTTATTTGATTGGCTTTTTTATATTGCTGATGGTGCTCAGGGTAAATCCCTGGCTTGCCCTTGCCGGATCCATTGCCTTTGCATTTTCCTCTTACTTTTTCATTATCCTGGAAGCAGGTCACAACAGCAAAGCCCACGCCATCGGTTATATGGCACCGGTGCTGGCCGGCATTTTGCTCACCTACCGCGGCAAATATCTGGCGGGAGCACTGCTTACTGCCCTCTTCCTTGCCCTTGAACTACGCGCCAATCACCTACAGATTACCTATTACCTGATGCTGATGGTGGTTTTACTGGGCATTAGCCGTTTTATCGTTGCCGTAAGGGAAAAAACCGTCCCTGACTTTTTAAAAGCCAGCGGATTACTCCTGGCCGCAACCTTATTGGCACTCAGCACCAATATTACCAATCTTTGGGCCACCTGGGAGTATGGGAAAGAGACCATACGGGGCAAATCAGAGCTGAGCCACAGCCCCGAAAACCGCACTACCGGCCTGGACAAGGATTATGCTACCCAATGGAGTTATGGTACCGGGGAAACTTTTAGCCTACTGATACCCAACATAAAAGGTGGAGCTACCGGCGCACTGGGCAACAACGAGAAAGCCATGAGTAATGTTGATCCGGTGTTTGCCAACAGCATTGCCGGACAAAACCAATATTGGGGAGATCAGCCCTTTACTTCGGGTCCGGTTTATGTGGGCGCGGTAATGATATTTTTATTCATCCTTGGCATGTTCCTGCTGAAAGGCTGGATGCGATGGTGGCTGCTGGCGGCTACAATATTGGCAATATTGTTGTCGTGGGGCAAAAACTTTATGCCCTTCACCGATTTCTTTTTGCACTATATTCCCGGATACAATAAATTCAGGGCGGTTTCGATGATATTGGTGATTGCCGAATTGGCCATCCCCTTATTGGGGATACTTACCCTGAAAGAAATACTGGAGAAACCGACTCTGTTAAAGAACAACATGCGGCCATTTTACATCTCGCTCGGCATAACCGCCGGACTGGCCATACTGTTTTACCTTATCCCCCAAACGTTATTTAGTTTCATTAGCGGGATGGAACAATCCGCTCTGAACGAACAGCGGCAGAGCCTGGAGCCTGCTCAGCTTACTCAATTTAATGATTTTGTGCAAAATTTTAAAATGGCCCGGGTAAGCATCTTTAAGGCAGATGCGTTGCGCAGCCTGTTTTTTATACTGGCCATGGGTGCTGCCGTATTTTTCTATACCCGGCAAAAGTTGAATAAATCCCTGTTTATTGCTTTGGTAACGGTGATTATAGCATTGGATGTAATACCCGTGGCCCATCGTTATCTTAACAACGAGGACTTTGCTCGCAAGCAACTGGTAAATAACCCCTTCCCTCCCACTACTGCCGATCAGATTATCCTTAAGGATGTGGATCCGGATTTCAGGGTACTCAACACCACGGTAAATACTTTTCAGGACGCCAGTACCTCCTATTATCACAAGAGCATTGGCGGATATCATGGGGCTAAATTGCGCCGCTATCAGGAGCTTATTGAACATCAGATTATGAATAATAATGAACAGGTGCTCAACATGCTGAATACCAAGTATTTTATTGTGAGGGGTGAAAATGGGAAGCCGTCCGTTCAGATAAATATGGAAGCCCTCGGCCATGCCTGGTTTGTGAGCGATTTGCGTATGGTGAAAAACGCCGATGAAGAGATTGACGCCCTAACGAATTTTTCACCGGAGCGAACGGCCATCATTGACCAGCGTTTTAAACCCGTCATTGGGAAGTTTGACGCAAAACGTGATACCACCGCAAGCATTGAACTTATTGAATACGCGCCCAACAAACTGGTCTATCAGAGTAAGTCCCGGCTTCCGCAGATGGCTGTTTTCAGTGAAATTTACTATGATAAAGGCTGGAATGCTTTTATTGACGATAAACCTACCCCCTATTTCCGCGCCAATTATGTGTTGCGCGCCATGCTTGTTCCCGAAGGAGAGCATACCATCACCTTTAAGTTTGAGCCGACCGTCTTTTTCACCGGTGAAAAAATCTCCTTTGCCGGTTCGCTCTTGCTGATACTGTTGGGTGCCGGATACCTGGTTTCGCTCTTCCTGAAAAGGAAAGAACATGATGCGGTAATCAAATCCGATTCTGGTGCGTAAAGTACTGATTATAACCTATTACTGGCCACCCAGCGGGGGAGCCGGCGTACAACGCTGGCTTAAATTTGCAAAGTACTTGCGGACTTTTGGCTGGGAACCGGTAATTTTTACACCCGAAAATCCTGAATATCCTTCGATAGACGAAAGTCTGGCAAAAGACATTCCAGAGGGTATAGAGGTGATAAAAACGCCCATTTGGGAACCTTACCAATATTACAAAAAGCTGGTTGGTGCGGGCAAAAACGAACGCATCAATGCCGGGTTTCTCTCCGAAAAAAAGCGCCCTGGATTGGCTGAACGCTTTTCTATCTGGCTGAGGGGTAATTTCTTCATTCCAGATGCCCGTAAATTCTGGATAAAACCTTCGGTAAAATCCCTGACAAACTACCTGAAAACGCATAAGGTAGATGCACTGGTTTCTACCGGGCCGCCCCATACCATGCACAGGATTGCGCTGGGAGTGAAGCGGAACACCGGTTTGCCCTGGCTGGCCGATTTCCGCGATCCGTGGACCAATATTGACTTCTATAATGAGCTGATGCTTACCCAATGGGCTGACCGCAAGCATCATCGTCAGGAACTGAGTGTGCTGAAGGAAGCAGACGAAATAGTGGTCATCAGCCGCAGCATGAAAACCGATTTCCTTAAAATTTATGACCGGAATTATACGGTAATTACCAATGGCTTTGATGCGGAAGATGTAGCGGAGGTGGGAGCAACCCTGGATACGAAATTCTCCATTGCACACATTGGCACCATGGTCAAAACGCGCAACCCGCAATCATTGTGGGCAGCATTAAATACCCTTGTCAGGGATATGCCCGGTTTTGCCGATGCGCTCGAAATTAAACTGGTGGGCAGTGTTGACTTTTCGGTGATGGACAGCATCGAAAAGGCGGATTTGACGAAGTTTGTAAACAGAATCGCCTATCTGCCCCATAGTGAAGTAGTTAAAGTTCAGCAGCAATCGCAGGTGTTGCTTTTGCTCATAAACGACACGCCCAATGCAAAAGTCATACTGCCCGGAAAGTTTTTTGAGTATATGGCCGCCAACCGCCCTATCCTATGCATTGGTCCACTGGATGGGGATGCAGCAAAGGTAATTTCAGACGTAAAAGCAGGCATTGTTGTCGAAAAGGATAATCAGGAAGAAATACAAAAAGTCATCCGTGAATTTTATCAGAAGTTCAAGAATGGAGAACTGTTTATACATAGTAAAGATATAGAGAAATATTCCCGGAAGTCGCTTACTAAGGAGCTTTCGGAACGGTTGGAGGAGATTGTGAAGAGAGAATTATAATATGAAATGCTGTTTGTAATCATCCCGCAATATTATAAACAGTTTGCGCCGAAAATCCATAGGCCATATAATTTTGGTTACTTTAAAAAAAAACACAATAAGGATTTGCCGTTTTTAGTAAGGTTGAATAGAGATGAAATTTAATTTGCAGATTCCATAAAAAGACTTTTTACATTACGTTGGTAATAGGAGGGCGTAACTCCTGTGTATTTCTTAAAAGACTCGTAAAATGTTGTTACAGAGTTAAATCCAACTTGTGAAGCAAGTGCTTTTATGGGTATATTATCCTCGGCTGAGGCCATTAACTCGATAGATTTTTCAATTCGCTTTTTATTGATAAGATTACTAAAGTTTTGGTTGTATTTCTCATTAATCACTTGTGAAAGATAAGAACGGTTGGTAGAACAAAGTTCTGCAAGTTCAGAAAGTGATAAATTGGCTCTGTTGAATATTTCGTTTGCTTCTATCTCATTGTTTAGTCTGGCATATATATTATCTTTCTGCTCCTGGTCAATAGCAGATATATTATAATTTTGTTCTTTATGTATTCTATCTTCCATAAAAAGGGGTTTCCCTACCTCAAGCGATTGCAGGCTCTTTTTTATTAAAAACTGATAAGCAGCCCTTGTTCTGTTGTATAAAATGGAAATAATTATGATCATAACCATGAGTGTTATAAAACCAAAAGTAAGTAACCTGATTATTTTGCCTTTATTTTGGATGTTCTTGTTCTGAAGGACTATTTTTTGCTCTTTTCTTGTAGTCTCAAATTTAACATGATACTCGGCGAGTGCTTTTGAATGTTTAACACCTCTGATGGAATCTTCTATGTCAGCGGCTAATTTTAAATAATATATAGCTTTATCAATATTTCCAATATTATGATAATAATCGGCTAAAAGATTAGCACCATCGCTTTTGAAATACCCATAACTATTAATGGCTGTTAATTTTTCAATGTCTGATATAATTCCATCCAATTTTACCCGGTCCTCCATTTTTATATACAGTTCAGCCAGAGAATGTAGAAAACCCAATCTCATTTCATTGTATTCAGGTATAGAAGTAAGTTCTTCTAAAGCCATCATAAGGTATTTTTCAGCGGAACCTAAACTATCCATTTTAAGATATACATTACCAAGGTTATTCAATAAAACCATGTGATCGTTAAAATTAAAGGAATTGCAGGTTAATGCAGGATATATATAATCATAAGCTTTTTTATATTGATTCAATTTCAAATAACATGCTCCAATCTGTGCATTCAAAATGCATGTATTGCGATTTGACGCATCTAACTTTATAGCTTCATTGAAATAGTAGATAGCTGGTTGAGGGTAATTCATATTGAAGTTTACAGATGCAATCTGTGTCATTATTTGCATCCGAAATATACTATCTGATGCAAGTGTTATAGCTGTATTAAATCGATTGATGGCCATAACATTCCATTCAAACGACCGATAGTAATATCCTTGAATTCCACTGTAAATGGCATACCAGTTTTCGTTTTGTCTAACAGTTGGGATGCTGGAAAACCATCTCAGAAAATTATTCTGTCTGGCAGGTGAATGGCCGTGAATATTTGAGAGCAGAATAAATGCAATACCATAATTCAATGCGAGATTATAGTCATTTCGTTCAATAAAATATGGCATCAATCTACGTGTTAGTTTTTCAAATCCTTCAACTTCTTTAAGGTATCCAGTATAATAAAGTTGACCAATGTTGGTAAGACATTTATAAATATCCTCTTCCTTATTATAGCGCTCGCCAATGATAAGGCATGTGTCATAATACAATTTCGCTGTTTCAAAATTGCCCATATGATAATAAGCTACACCTGCAATATTATAACTTCGTGCCTTTTCATCAAATATTCCACTTATGTTGGCAAGCCTAATGGACTCTTTTGCCAATGCTATCGAGGTATCTAAATTAATCCCCCAATAATTAATAGCTCTTTGGTTAATGGCTAAAATACTGTCTTTGATCCTTGGTTTATTGGTGGCACGAACGTCCACCTTAGTAATGTTTTGCGTAAATGAAGTACTTGCGAAGCATAATAAAAACAATATAAGTATTGTCTTTTTCATAATTATCTTTTTATTTATTAGGGTAAAGATAGGATAAATTAAACTAACAATATCTACTTCACGAACTGATTTGTCGTTAGATTTAAAAATTGGGATTTGGATATATATAATAGATATATCTCATTGTAAAAGGAAATACAGCTTTATTGAGCAATTATTACTAAAGTATTCTTTACAGATTGATAGATTCGTAAACATTAAAATTGATAATCCTGTTTGCAAGTTTTATATTTGTCTTTTAAAATCATACAAGCTATTAATTTTTTGTTTCCGAAGCATGAAATATTACCTGCTTGCAGGTTTTCATAATTCCCAAAAATGAAAAAGAATATGATTTCATCCCCTGAAAAAGTAAGTTGGTGGAATATCCTCTTCGGCTTTAGAGATGGGTATAATGAGAAACGTTTTATTATCGACTATTTCGATCGTTTCAAAGTTCAGGTTCGCTTTGGCCTCTTAATTTCTATCTTTATTTATCTGGTTTTTTATTTTATTGATATCAATGTTTTCCCGGAATTGGAGCCAAAACTTATAGTCAATCGACTTTTGGTAAGCGGCATCTTTGCTATGATACTGGGCGTTTCGTTTACAAAAGTTTTTGCCAGGCACATGCAGTGGTTCCTGTTGTTTTTTGGGTTGGTAGCAGCGGTAGGGATACTCTGGAAATTGCGTTTGCTTAACCAAAATGGTTATGATTTTAGCTTTTTTTATCCCGGCCTTATTCTTACTTCTGCAATCGTTACTTTTTACCTGCGTGTACGTTTTGTGCATTCTGCACTGTTAAATGTATTCGTAATCGCAGCATATATTCTGGTGTTTTGGGTTTGTATTGAACCCATTCCTTCTGATTCACCCATCAACCTTACGCAAACTTTTATCAATAGCCTGTTCTTTATTGTAGGAAGTAGCTTACTAAGTCTGTATGCAGCCTACTATCTTGAAAAAATGACCCGCAATGATTTTCTGGCTCAGCAGCATATCAACTACCTAAACGACCATCTTCAGGATGAAGTTCAGCAGCGCACGGCTGAGTTGAGAGAGGAAAAACGCAAGAATATTAACCTGTTGCTCGATGGCCAGGAAAAAGAACGCAAGCGAATTTCCAAAGAACTGCATGACAGTGTTGGTTGCCAACTGGCTTTGGTTAAAATGAACCTGGAAGCCCAGCAGCAAGCTCAGGACTATTCTGGTTTATCTCAATCTATTGGCGCTGTTACAGATTTGATAAAAGACGTTCGCGATATTTCGCACAACCATTCTGTTTTTGTCTTACAACGAGTTGGCCTCACCAATGCTATCGAAAGTAGTTTGTATCAAATACTTCCCCGCAGTTGTGCCCATTTTAATGTTTATTTTCACCGGTTAAATGGCCATTTGTCATCCGCAGCTCAATTGATGCTCTACCGGGTGTTTCAGGAAGCCCTGAATAACATTTTGAAGCACTCCGAAGCCACGGAGGTAGATATCCAACTGGTGCAGCACGATCAACAGGTGAGTATGGTCATTTGCGACAATGGCAAAGGTTTTGATGTGAATGACGCACATCATGGTCTGGGGATGCACAACATGCGAATGCGTATCGAAAACCAACTGGAGGGTGAACTTATCATCGACAGCCGGCCGGGTTATGGTACCACGCTTATTGCCACCATCAAAAGTGAAGAGTTATGATAAAAGTATTTATCACCGACGATCATCAAAGTTTTAAAGAAGGATTGATTGCTTACCTGAAGTCAGATCCCGAAATAGAAGTGGTGGGACATGCCCAAAACGGTAAAGAGGCACTGCAGGCAGTGGCCGTTGAACCCATTGATGTAATGCTGCTGGATGTGGATATGCCTGAAATGAACGGCGAGGAGACCCTGATAGCCATCAAAAAAAATAAACCCGAGGTAAAGGTGCTTATTCTCACCTCGCTCAACGATAAACCGTTGATCGATTCACTGCGAAAAAACGGTGCGGAGGGATTTCGCAGCAAAGAGTCGGGTATCACCGATATCAGCAATGCCATTAAACGCATCCACCAGGGGTATATTGATTACCTGGTTCACAACGATGATAAGCCCAATCGCATTACCATCCGCTACACGGGAAGTCACCTAAGCCCCCAAGAAATTAAAGTAATAAAACATCTGGCTGAGGGGAACAGTACCAAAGTCACTGCTGAGCTTATGCGGCTGTCAGTACATACCATCGAATCGCATTGCAAGATAGCACGTGCTAAAACCGGTGCTAAAAATGTGGCTGAACTGGTAGCTATCGCCATCAGGCAGGGAGTTGTGTGAATGTAGATTTCCTTTAGCTATAAACCGGCGCTATCTCCCGATATATGCCGTTATAATTCGTATTTTCCATTTTAGTTTTTTTTAGACATTGCTTTTGGCTAATGGCTAAGGGGTATCCCTATTCCCTGAAATTTAGCTGCTCCTATCCCCAATTTCGGTTCAGCCATCCCCAAATATAGGGGTAAAAAAAAATGGCCAAAAATGGTGTTGCGCTGCGGTAAGATAAAAAGTAATATTGCAGGGTGAGTTTTCAGTGTGGGGCGTTTTACCTGACTTGAACAGACTGAAAACCGGGGTGGAAGTGAAAAGCTAAACGAGTGGATTAAACCATACACTATTCTATGTAGTGGAGTCCAGAAACCACTTAAAAAAACGGGGCGGATACGAAAAGCCATATGAGTAGAAAAAATAAATACAAATAAAAGATGGCAAACGATTATCAAAATCCTCAAACACAATCTGGGCAGACAGTGGTGATAAATCAAATAGAGCGGAAATCAAATGGTGTGGGAACTGCCGGTTTTGTCTTAGCACTAATAGCAATATTTTTAGGCTGGGTACCCGTTTTGGGGTGGTTAATTTGGTTAACAGGGCTAATATTATCTTTTGTTGGAGTATTTAAAGAGCCGAAAGGATTAGCTGTTGCTGGATTAATAATTTCACTCCTGGGCATAATTTTATTGCTAACCGTTTTCGGTGCCCTTTTAGGCGGAGCGGCTGCCTTTATGTAAACTCCCCAAAACCTGAATCATCATGAATTTTAAGAGATTAGCACTGGTAATACTCATTTTGGGAGCTATCATCTTTGTGTATGGCGCAATCCAATTTGCCACAAATCAACCTAAAGAATTTAGCACCAGTGAATCAAAGATGGGCATTTTTGGAGGCCGGAACGATTTGGGCAATTGGTTGGAAACCGAACATACCAATTCTCTCCGTAAGCAAAAGCGGGGCAAAGCAACCAATACGATGATTACAGGAGGAATTGTCTTGCTAATTGGGGGTGGAGTGCGTTTCTCCGCCAAATCGGAAATACCGGACTAACCCAGGTTACATTAATAAAAAAAAGTACTGATTATTACCCGAAAATCTGCACAAAAACAAACTAAAAATAAAAAGATGAAACAAACAAGAGAGCCACCCAAGTAAAAGATGTTTTGAAGAAATTCAATGCAATGAAACAATTACTTACCAATAGGATATAGCATAAATCCCAAAAAAGAGTAACGCATAGTGGCGTAGGTTACACATTCTAAATTCGGTATGATGAAAAATTTTCTGATGCTATCATTTGCAATGCTTATTTTATCGTCTTGCTATGCGCAAGGCGACCGGCATCCTGCGTATCTAAGGGAACTACAATTTAAAGAAAACATTGCGTATCTGAATGGCTATCCTTTTACGGGTTTGATAGTGGATGAAACCACCTATGAACAAGTGGGGCAGTTTTATAAAGGCCTCAAAAATGGCTTATTTGTAGAATATTATGAAAGTAAAAGAAAAAAAAAGGAGGGTTATTTTATTCATGGTGTGAAGAATGGCTTGCACACAGAGTGGTTTGAAAACGGAAATAAAAGCCACGAGATCAATTATTTAAATGGAAAGTTAAATGGATCATATTCAGAGTGGTATCCAAATGGGAATAAAAAATTAACTGGAAACTATTTGAATGAAAATAAAGAGGGACTGTTCACTTTATATTATGAAAATGAAAAAAAAGAAAAGCTTGCCTCTTATAAAGATGGACAAAAGAATGGGAAATACAGTGAGTGGCATAAAAACGGCACGCTAAGAAAGGAGATACTTTATAGTGAAGACAAAATAACGAATGATATAATTATGGAGTATGACGACAGAGGGAAGGAAATCATTAGATTGGAAACCAAATCAGGAGACATCTGCTCGGTATATATATATAATGACAGCTTATATATTGGTTACTATGATTACTTTTCGGATCACAAAAAAGAAGAAGGAAAATTATTAAATGGGAAAAAGCATGGCTCATGGATAGAATGGTACTTAAATGGACAAAAAAGTTTTGAAGGCAGTTACAGAAATGGGCTGAGAGATGGAAAAGGAATCGACTATAATGAAAGGGGAGGTATAGTTTGGGATGGTGTTTATAAAGATGGAGACATTCATGGGAAAGGAATATTAAGAAATGATTTTAAAACTTATTATGGGGAATGGAATATGGGCAAGAAAAATGGTGTATTTCTTGAAACATATAGTAATAATACGAAAGAAAAAGGACAGTATCTCAACGATAAAAGAGATGGGTTGTGGACTGAGTGGTTTCCTAATGGACAAAAAAAAGAAGAAAAATCATATCTGAATGAACAAATCGATGGGAAACATTCACGATGGTTTGATAATGGGAAGCTTGAATTTTCCTTAGTTTATTTTAATGGAAAAATTGCGGATGGGCAGTATTTTTTCTTTAACAATAAAAGTATTAAAATTAAAGAGGAAAATTACATAGGAGGAAAGATAATTAAAGAATATGCATATACCGGGCATGTTAAGAATGGTCCATTTGTTGAATATTATAAAGATGGGTCAAAAAAATTAGAAGGTCGTTATGAATTTGGGAAAAGAAAAGTATCCCAAAGGTATGGTGCAAACCTAAGAGGGCATACTGTTATCACCAGCATGGGTAAACTAATTCTAATTGTTGGACTTGTTTTACTGGCTGCTGGAAGCGCTTAATTGAAAAACACTAAAATTCAAAATAAAAAAAATCAAATAACTTCGAGATGAAAACAAACTACTTTTCAAAAATTGAGGACAAATATGTTTTTAATTTTTCATTAATCTTCTGGCATTTATTTATTGCTCTTTCATCATTGGCAATAGTTATAAGTGTTCTGGTCTTCATATGGAGTGTAATACCTCCTTTAGCGAAGAAAGTTGAAAAACAAGCTTATCCGGAAAAACAACAACTTCCCGCTCCGGTGGCAGTATTGCTGAGTGAAATCACTATTGATGATGCAGATAATAATAAGGTTTATACCTCAAAAACAACATACCAGAAAAAAGCCATAAACCAGGCTGTTGAAACTAGCACATATGCATCAGAAGACACGCTGGGTAAAAAAGCTTATGACGAGACTATTCAAACATTAGAGAAATTAATCCCTCCTTCTAAATACTCCTGGTCAGGTGCGGGTTACTGGTATTACCCATATGGCGAAAGATACTGGAATGTATATAAAGACGAAAGGTATCGGAATTGGATTGTAACAGAGTATGGACTTAAGGAAAAGTTGGATTATGCTTACAGGACATCTGATGCACCCACTTATACTGATAAAAAACACCTGCTTGATGCTTATATTACAGTTTTGCAGCAATTGCCTGAAGATAAGCGAAAACCGGCAATCAATTCGTTGGTACAGTATTGCTCAAAAAGTAAATCCCAGAATATAAATGTCTGCACATCTCTATCAAAAGTTATTCCCAGAATGGATAATGAGAATAATCTGCGCTACATGGATTTGATTCTGGATTTCGGTAAGAGAAACCCAAATGATGGGTCACCATTTATTGATTATGTTTCGGAGATAATTGATAAATTTGATTCTAAGGAACGCATCAATACTATAAGTCTATTCATGCAATATTTTTATGCATTCAACGAAGACTTACCAAAGCTGCAGGAAGCCACAGATTTATTTATCCCCCTGCTAACGGAAATTAAAGGAGAGAACCATAACAAATCTTTATCACGTTATTATGATATATTTATGGATAAAAATCGGGATCGTGAAATTCGAATAGCTCAAATTGATGAAGAATATGCTCAACAAATTGAACGTATTGATAACCAGTATGTAGAGGAGAAGGCATTGGCTGCAATGCAATTTGAAGGTAAAAAAATTATCAAAACAGGACTTCGGTCTAAATCCTTAGCAGGTATTGGAGGTGGAATTTTTCTGATTGTATTAATTGGAACACTCCTAGTTTTTTTGTCCATTCAGCGTAGTGTCAGAAAAATTGAAGAAAAGATATCAATGAAAAATGATATATGACTTTAGAGATAACTTAAACTCTGCCATAATATGCATTATGTGTAAGTTTAAAAAATGACAAAATAAAATGAAACAAACAAGAGAGCCACCCTGACAAATTTGTTTTGAAGAAATTCATTGCAGAAAAACAGTTTAATTGAAATAGTGGAGACCAGAAACCACTTAAAAAACGGGGCGGATGCGAAAAGCCACATGAGTAGGGGAAATTAAATTTACATAATATGAAAAACTCAAATTATTCTTTAGTTTTAGTGGCTCTAATTTGCCTTAGCATTTTTGCCGGTTCCGTAATTACACCTCTTCGGGCTGATGAGTATAGGGATGCTAAAAAAGCCTATGAACAAGGTCAGTATGATCAGGCACTTGATCTACTCATTATTAAACTCCGCAGTGATAACGATCATAAAAAAACGATAGAATTATTTAGGCCTGTTATTAAAATAGTCGTTGATTCCCATCTAAAAGCAGCTCAAGAAAATGAGCGTAAACTAGATTGGGGAAAGGCCATTGAAGAATATGAAACATTAAAAAAAATAAGAAAAGAGATTGCATCAATCAATCCGATTGAAGAGATAAAAATTGACGGAAAGAAGATTAAGAGACCTCTCGAAATGCCTATAATTGATATTGACACAAAGCTATCCATTGCTATTAATAATGCTGCTGAAGAACATTATTTGAAAGCTGAAGTTTTTTTCAAAAAAGGGGAATATGAAACAGCTATTAAAGAGTATACATCAGCTTTTACCTATAGTGAATCTTACAAAGACTCTAGAGAGAAAACCTCCGAATCCTATTATAATATTGCACAAAATTTGGTGAGTAAAGAGAAATATCGCGATGCATCAAAAAAGTTTATGAGTGCAGATGATATTACAGGCAATTACAAAAACGCGAAAACTTTGGCTTCAAAATATGAAGCTATGGCTGATGAGAAGGATGCTCAAATTTGTTATGATAAAGGTACAGCTTTTGTTAATACAGATAACTTTCGTGATGCTTCAATACAGTTTAATAAGGCGGTTTCCTTTATGCCTAATTTTAAAGATGCACAGGCATTAGCCACTAAATACAAAACCATAGCAGACGAAAATGATGCTCAAATTTGTTATAATAAAGGTAAAACATTGGTCAATGTAGGTAATTTTCGCGATGCTGTAATACAGTTTAATAAAGCGGTTTCCTTTGTTTCCAATTTTAAAGACGCGAAAGCGTTAGCTACTAAATATAAAAACATGGCAGATGAGAAGGATGCACAAGCTCATTACGAAAAAGGCCAAGCTCTCATGAATCAAAACGAATTTAAAGGTGCAGAGAAAGAATTCTTATCTGCAAACAACTATGTAAAGGGGTATAAAGATGCTTTGTTGTTAGCAGAAAAAGCAAGAAGTGCAATGCCAAATGAAGCACAAATTGCTAGCGCGGTGACGGCTGCTTTACAAGAAGGCATCCCTGTTTCTTGGGTTGGGAATTTATTGGGAGGAAGTAATGCAAAACTCAATTCCATCAAGGTTGAGAAAATTGGCATATATAACGATAGAGAAAGATATTGGCCAATGCAAATTCGCGTTATTGGTAGTTGTTTATTAAATGATCCTTTCAACCAAGGTAAAGAAGTCTCTTTTGATAACATCGGAGATTTTATCCTTTTTAAAGACGATTATGGTGAATGGAAGGCCAAAATGAAAGGTGGGATGATACGCTAAATATATGCAAAGTCAACCGTCTTTTGCCGGGGAAATATCCCACTACTGGCAGACCAATAGTTTTCAAATCTATGATTGATGCGTTGAACTATATGGGTAAACTCGAATGGGAATTTGCACAAGCTTTTGTTATTACAGAATCAAATACAAATGTTTACCACTTTTTGCTTAAAAAGCCTTTCGAGGATTTATCACCCGAAGAACAAAAGGATGTAACTGAAAACTAAAAATGATTTAATAATCTTTTCAAACTAAATCCCATGAAACAAGCACTGAACATTGATGTTTTTTACGCAAAAAGGTATGATCTCATAAGCACTATATTGCAAGTTTTGTCTTTCATTTTTTTAGCAGTTGGAATTCTCTTGCCAATATATTTGATATCGGATTCCCATGGAAGTACACAAATTATTATTTTGTCGCTTTATCTTGGAATTGTACTGATGAGTTTTTCAGCAATAGCTGAACTGATTTCTGTCAGTCTCAATAAACCTACAGAAAAAACCATATGGTTAGAAGAAACGTCCAGTGTCTTCGGATTAATTATGTCCGTAATAGGAGTTATTGGCTTTGTTTACATATTATCTAATGCACACGGTCCATTTGACTCCTTAAACAGCTTAGGAATAATTGGTGGCTTCATTTTCCTTTTGTTTAATGGAATAGTAGGGATGTTATGTTTTGGTGCTGGCTCAATTCACAATAAGTACATTATAGATCGAAGGTCACAATTTCCAGCTGCTGATAAAAAATCTTTCTGCCCCAATTGTGGAAAGAAGCTTGAATTAGAGCCTGGCGATCAGAAGTGCTATCATTGTGGGGGCAAACTCTGATTTACCGAAATTATTAACTAAATTCAATCGCACATGAAAACAGAAAAACTCATAACGGGAATCATTATTACTGCCATAGGATTGGTTGTTTTATTTGTGGCTTATCAAAAGTTGCAACCCGACCGGCTGGAGCAGGGGATGAATATGTTGAACGACTTTTCAAGAAGTATTGGTGGTGAAGAAATGCCATTTACTTATAAAAAAGACAACACAATCCCAATCCTCACTTTGATTGTAGGTGGAATTTTGTCTGTTATTGGTTTGAGGTTCATTCTGAAAGCAAGAAATTGAATTTATTTTTCTAATGCTTTTATAATTTGAAGAAATTCAGTTGTGAATACCCTTACAAAAGCAATGACTGAATAGTTTGTCCCAATAATGAAAGTAAAGAGCGAAAAAAAACAACGGCTCTAAAAGGACTAAAGAGAAATAAGGTGATTCTTTTTAAACACATTTAAAGCGAAAAAAATGAATAATCAAATTGGAGAACAAGGAATAGTCAAACAAAGAATTGCGATTATAGCATCTGCAATTGTTGGCATTATAGCTGCATTTTTGCCTTTTATCAAAGTGTGGGGCCTTTCAGTTTCCCTTATGGAAACGAGAGATGGTAGTGGGTACATAGTTATAATTGCATTTCTGATATCATTAATTGTAGCGCTTTCAGGTGATCGTCAAAAAGTAATGACGAAGGGTCATCTGGCAGGAGCTATAATTCCAGGAATAATTCCGGGCGTCTTATTATTGCTTGTTGCTATAGGCTATTCAAGCAATTTCATTGGTGATCTTACAAATTATGGCATAGGATTTTATCTTGTTTTGATAGCTTCAGTATCCATTCTTATCTCAGGCCTGTCATTAAAGGATGAGACAATATCATCAAGAAGTAAAGATGCCAAAATTTACTGTTCGGAATGTGGTAAACAATACCCCTCAACAGCATCAGGTGGGTATTGTTATGAATGTGGTACTAAATTATAATTAACCCTTGAAATTCGCATTGATATGAGAATATGTAAAGAGTGCAATACCTCTTATGAGGATGATAAAAAATTCTGTAAAAAATGCGGTGCTCCATTAATTCAGGAATATAATATTGGCCCCAGGGAATTGGCAAAAAAGACTGTTTACGAGGATAGGCTTAAGGTTGATCCACTCAATATTGAAATACTCCATGAATATGCCCAATTTCTTTTTAACAACCTATTGTTTAAAAATGCCGTACCAACTCTTTTGAAAATTCTTGCAATCAACGAAAGTGATGATTTTGCAAAGGAATTGCTATTCGGGAGCTACCTGAAACTAAATATGTACAGGGAAGCACTGGAGCTTGGCGAGCAATTGCTCGAAAAAAGAGCTACGGATATATTACTTATTGAAGACCTTGCAGAAATTGAGTTACAACTTGGCAATAAGGCAAAAGCCGATGAATATTATGAAACTATTCTAAAACTGCAACCGGCAAACACAAAAGCATTGTACTATAAAGCTATTGGAATGCTTGAAAACAATGAAATAGAAAAGGCAACCATCATATTAAAAGAAAAATATGAAGAAGGAAACAGAGACAGAATAGTTTCCATTTATACGGGTGTTGATCAATGTCTTTCCGGTAATCACAAAGAGGCAGTTGAAATACTTGAAACCTGTTTATCAGGTGATGAAATTTCTTTAAATAATGTGCATAGCCAGCGGGGATTCTTATATTTGATTTATAGCTTATGTAAAACACAACATCCAATCGGCATTATTGATGAATGGTTTTCTTTGCTTGATTTTGATTTAATTAAGCGTTTTCAACAACCCCTTGATGAGGTAATTCTTGCTAAAATAATTACTGAAATTATAAACATTTATTTTGAAAGCTTGCAGGGAATTACATCAGATAGAATTCAATATACCATCAATAAGTATATTAAAAAATCAATGAAATGTTCCACAGGAGTCACTCACAATTATTATGCGGAAATCTGTTATAAGATAGCTGGCATTCAGGAATCATTGGGATTACTAACGGATTCACAACACTCGTTAAAGAAAGCAATAGAGCTAAATCCAGTCAATGCTGACTATAAGAAAAAACTGAATGAAATTACCGCCCTGCATGAAACCAATAAAAAGCAACAAAAACGAAAAGTAATTACTATTGTAAGCTCTCTCGTTGCAGTGGTTGTTGTGATTGTAGTTTCAGTCTTTTTAATCAATTGGTACAAAGAGAATAAAGCGTGGAAGAGTGCAACACAACAAAACACTTATGAATCTTATGCAACTTATCTGAGAAAATATCCGGAAAACAGATTCTCTAAGGAGGCTAAGAAATTAAAAGAAGATGTTTTATGGCAGGAAGCAAAGGAAAATAATACCATTGAAGGCTATGAGAGATATCTTGAGAAATATCCTGATGGAAAATTTACCAATAAAGCAGTAGAATATAGGGAAGAAGCGGTTTGGGCAGCCACCATACAATTAAATACGCTAACCGCATATGAATACTATTTTACATTTTATCCTTATGGGAAGCATGTTATTGTATTTGATAATAATAATATCGAATCAGATGTAAGAGGTAAGTTGAGATATGTGGGCCAAATTAAAGATGGGAAAAAAGAAGGGATAGGCATAGGGGTAACAGAAACAAATAAACGAAGCTGGAATTGCACTTATTCAGGCGAGTGGAAAAATGATACACGTAATGGACAAGGTACAATGATCTGGGTGGATGGGGATAAATATGAGGGCGAATGGGTTAATGGTTCGCGTCATGGGTTTGGCAAGTATCAGTGGCCTAATGGCAATTATTATGAGGGAGGGTGGAAAAATGGCGAAAAACATGGCGAATGCAAGTATTATGAAAATAGAACAAATCGATTGTATTTCGGCACGCTCCAGAATGGCAAGGGGAAGCTTTATGATGAAAGTAGATGGCATTCTCGTTCTTTTTAATGCTTTAAAAGATGATTATGCGAATTACAAACAAACACTATCTCTTTTGAAAATTGTAAGCATGAAAAAAAACACAATAATTTTTGGGGTATTTATATTTGCAGTTGTGCATATTATAAGTTGCGGTGGAGCAAATAATAACACGATGGAATCTGCGTCATCCAGGGATTCACCGTTGTCTTCCAAGTCAGCAAATTCCCCATTCAGCTTAACAAAAGATGAAGCTAATAAACGGATGCAATCATTCTTACAGGAAAATCATGAAAAATATAGTAATTATGGAGAAGTTCAGGAGATTGAATTGACAGGAGGGAATTACACCTCTGATGGTGTCCTTGATTACTTTTGCGTAGTACATTTTTATCCTGGAGGAGATTGGGTTTATCCTTTAAATTTTTTCTACGAGTCTGACAAGGATAAGGTTCGTGAATTGACCTTTGGGAATGGTCCTGAGATTTTAAAAACAATAGCCTTGGATAATATTAGCGAAAGAAGATTGAAAGGCAAAGCTATAATGTGGTTGGCAACCAGCGGTGTGGACTTTGCAAAAAGAGAAATTGATGCAGAATTCATTATAGAGGGAAATAAGGTTTTTGTAAACATAAAATATCTTCCTTTATTATCCAAAGGTGAAAAAGAGATATTGAAAGAACTCGAAGTGAAGCGAATGAAAAGTTGATAAAAGGCAGGTATTTACAATGCTGAAAAAAATCAGTTCAAACCAATGATTCGGAAAAGAAGAATAGAGGTTGCGACAGTGATTATCAGTTGTCAGGGAAATTGTTAAAGATTGATTGGTCTTATCATCCTTGTGCATATCCATTTATCGAGGTTCTTGACAATTATGGGAATAAGCAGAAAATATACATGGAAAACAGTGATTTCAAAGTGGGCAATAAGAAACTATTCAGATGGTCAGAGGAACAGATCTATTCTATGAAGACTTGCCCTCAGATACTTTTGAATTGACGCTTATCAATAAAAGTTATTTCTTTTGCTGTTATAAACAATCACTTAATTGCGGGGATTCTCCTAATCCTCCAAGTCATTATTTTCTAAGTAAAATCATTAAAAACTAAACCTATGAAAAACATTCTCCTTAAAAAAACCCTGTGGATAAACACACTTCGTAGTTTCTGTGCAGGAATTGTATGGGCGGTTTTTTCCCTTTTTGTCCCCAATGATGCTGGGTCACCTTTTTACATGCCACTTTTAATGCCCATATTAATGCCCTTTATATTATTGGCTTTTGTGCTTATTGCCCAAGTGCTAAAAATTTTCAATTTAGGTGGCATTGGTAATATACTATGCATGATTGTAGCTGTTCCGGGCGATCCAATTATGTATTTGCTGCATCAAACTAAACCCGAGTGGGTTCCAGTAAAAGAATACGCGTTTTTTAATCTGGTAGGGTTAATTTACGTATATAATGATGAGATTCCTGAAATAATTTCTTCTTCAGGTGGGATGGGAAGTGCTAAGGGATGTCCTTTCTCCGGTAGCGTGAGGGCGGAGAAAACGGTTTCTGTGCTTGGGTTTGATTATCCGGTAAATACTGAAATATTTCAGATTAATTCGGATTGGTCGGTTTCGTCAAAAGGCAGAAGTATTGGGTATATAGACAAATCCGGTCAAATCAGGGAGGGAATTAAAGGTGATCCTGAAGCCACACTAGCTCCCGGAAGTATAATAGGAACAGTGAAGTTAAATAAACTCTGGGTTGCAGGTGAGATGGCAGGCAGGCTAAATTAATGTCTCGTCTCCCTTCTCAATCACCTATCTTTCTCAGTAGGCTATAGTCGAAACCTAGCCGGTAAAAAGGAGTAGGGACTTCATGCTTACCCCGTTTTTCGGTGTTTACTTTGCTTTTTTAGGGCTGGGCAATGCGTGCCACATAAAGACCTGGTTATTATTCTTTGTTCTCTAATATTGCCAATAGTCGTTGGTTAAGATACAATTTCTCCTTCCCAACTTTTACCGATTGTAAAAATCCATTTTCTTCCAACGCTATCAGGTAATTTCCTGCAGTTTTCGGATTTCCTATGTTTTCGTCAATCAAATGTTGACGTTTGGTGTAGGGTAGGCGGAATAAAATCTCTACCAAATCTTTTGAATAAACTTTCGGCAATTTTGTTTTGATTTCGTTGGCTGTTTCGCCCATTGTTTGGGTAATTTTATTCAAACGTTCCAAACCTTTTGTAGAAGTTTCTTCTATCATATCCAACATATACAAAATGTAATTTTCCCACTCGTTGTTTTCGGTTACGCCTCGCAACTTGCGGTAATAGTCTGTTTTGTGTTTGATAATGTATTCACTTAGATAAATGGCGGGTGTGTCCAACAATCCTGAAAGTTTGAGATACAGCAACAATAAAATTCTGCCTGTTCTGCCGTTACCATCCGAAAATGGGTGAATGGCTTCAAACTGATAGTGCATTAACGCCATTTTGATAAGTGGGTCAATGCTGTTATCGTCATTGATGAACTTTTCCAAATTCGCTAACTTTTCACGGATAACGCTTTCTCCACCTGGCGGTGTGTAAATTACTTCGCCTTGTGTATTGCTTAAAGTTGTGCCGGGTGTAACCCGAATGGAAGCATTATTTTGCTTAATGCACTGAACGATTTTGATACATAGATTAGTTGTGATAAACGGCTTGGTTTTTAGTTGTTCCAAACCCGACCAAAGTGCCTCTTTGTAGCTTAAAACTTCTTTTGTGGCTGAATTTTCCACTTTTTTGTCGGCAACCAACGATTTGTAAAGCTCATCATTCGTGGTAATAATGTTTTCCACTTCAGAGCTCGCCTTTGCTTCCTGCAAATAGATGGTGTCCAAAAACAAGGTCGGATTGGGCAAATTCATTAAAGTTCCGTTCAGTTGGGCCAAAGCCCTGCCTGCTGAAATGGTTTTACGAAGTATCCTTTTCGTTTCAATATCTACCGTTGGGGGTAGCAACGGCAGGTCGTTATAAGGTATTTCGTGGTTAGATTTGCTCATTTTGTTCAAGTGTAAATTTTACGCTCGTTTTTAATACGAGGGCAAAAATACAATAAAATTACTCTCGTTCAAAAGATGAGGGTAAATTTTACCCTCGTTTGCTTTCGGGGGTCAGACACCAATGTCGTATGTTTTCTATGCCAATTTCAGGAGTTGAGGCATTGAAGAGAATTGAAGAACGCGCTATGTCTAATCTAATGCGGAACCAATATAATAACAGTAAACCAAGCAATAATATCTAAAAAATGAAGATTTAAATTAACCTTAACTTCCCTTCAATTTTTTTGTAAATTTACATTTAATGAATAATATTATCAAATGATAACGACAAAAGATACAACCACAAAGCACTATAAAACTTTTATAGAAGTTTTAGGTCGCAAACATATTGGAGCTAAGGTTGAAAGTCCGTTTGATTTTATAAAAATCGCCAACAAAGGGGTGAGTGCACACGTTATATCCAATTTTAGGACCTATTTTAATATTTCAAGGGAACAGACTGCGGAGATGTTAAATGTTTCCTCGCCAACCATTTACAGGTGGATTAAGGAGGATAAAATGCTGGACAGAAATTATGCTGTTCAACTTTTTGAATTAACCGGTCTTTTCCTTTTTGGAGCCGAAATATTGGGCAGCAATGAAGATTTTTTTAAATGGCTGGCATTGCCAAATACAGCCCTGGGTGGACTTGAACCTCAGGAGTTACTTGACATACCCGGAGGAATATCAAAGGTCAGCGATCTTTTAGGAAGAATTGAGTACGGTGTTTATAGTTAGTCTGAATGATAGTATATCGGATTACCCAAAGGAAGCGGGCAGGAGATATTCATGGAACGGGGGCCACATTGTATCCCGGAAGATGGAATAAAAGGGGAACTCCTATATTATACACTGGTGAATCAAAGGAGATGGCATTGTTGGAAACCATTGTCTATATTCCGCCCATGCTTATCCCTGATCTGGATATTTTAACCCTCGAAATCCCGGACGACTCAATCTAGAAATTTTAGCCACTAACCTTCCATCAAACTGGTTTAAGTATTCTGCACCCGAAGTTTTATCGGAAATTGGGGAATTATGGAGTTCAGAAGCCAAAACACTGGCATTAAAGGTTCCGAGCTGCATTATAACGACCTCTTTTAACTACATTTTAAATTGCAATCATAAAGATTTCAACAGGATAAAACTACTTAATCACAGTGAGTTCCTCTTTGATCCAAGATCAAAATCGAAATAACAGATGCGTTCTGATGAATACTTGACCTAATATCCATTCCCTGCCACCGGTGGCAATTCATTGCTTAAAATATTGGGAACGAACTTTTTAATATCGTAGCCTCCCACGAATATTTTAGTCAGCTCATTCAGCATAGCAAATTCCGTTTCGGGAACGTTCATAGCTTTCAGTTGTTCACTGACAATCCCAGCGGCAATTCTGCCTTCGAGGACGACCTTTCCGGAGATTTCATTCGTAAAGAATCCCTTCCCGATAAGGAGACCAAGGGTACGGTTCCGGCTCAGGTCATTAAGAGCGGTTAACCCGAAATCGCCAATGCCACAGTAGCGGAACATGGTTTCCTGCCGCCCGCCGAATTTCGTTAAAATATGCCGCATTTCATTAAAAGCGCGGGTAAATATCATAAACCTAAGGTTGGGCGAGTCGAAATGGGCATCTACAATACCTATCGTAATGGCGTAAATGTTTTTGAGGATACTCAGAATTTCTACGCCCGTGACGTCGTGGGTGTAATCGAGATGAACCGTAGTTTGTGCAAAGAGATCAGCCATTTGCCGGAATACTACTTCATCATCAGCGCCAACGGTCATGGCGGTAGGGATGCGGTGTATAAGTTCCCGGGCAAAAGTGGGTCCCTTCAGCGTACAAACCGGGTTTGTAACTATGGACGTCAACTCCTTTACAATCGTCTCCTGCTTCCCGCCAAAACCCTTGGCCAGGTTAACCAATATGGCATCGGGTTTCATATATTTGCTGATTTCCTTCACATAAGGAACCACCACCACTGATGGCACGGCCAAAAAAACCACCTGAGCAGTTTGCAAAATGGCAGAATCCGTGGTTGCTTTTATGCGCTCGTTGAGCCTGATCTGTGGGAAATAGGCGGTATTGATGTGATTTTGATTGATATCGGCAACCACTTCGGCTTCCACAGATAACAAAGTGATAAGTAGGTGTTCTTTATCAGCAAGTACCTGAGCCAGCGCGGTACCAATGGTGCCGGCACCGGCAATACAGATGTGACTTAAAGGGGGCATAGGATCAGTTAACATTCAACATAGGCGGCAAAGATAAAGCAATTTTAAAAGGTAATTCTTTCGCATTTTTTTACCCAAACGTTATGCACTGCCACGAAAAGCTTACAAACCGGTTTTATTACAATGATTATCAACATATAAAACAGGTCAAAGTTCTGTGACATTTTGTATAAAATTAGTTTTTTGAACCCTGATTATACCATCATGCCATAAAACGTCGTAATTTAGCCTTCGGTAACGCAGTCCTGAAGAAGGCTGGTAAACCCCTATATAATGAACAAAGGATTAATACTCCTGGGTGGAGGTGGTCACTGCCGCTCGGTAATTGAGGCCATAGAGCATTCGGGCGATCATGAAATCGCAGGCATACTTGATCCTGATGCCCAGGCCGGCCAAACGGTTTGCGGCTATCCGGTGTTGGGTAACGATACATTGATACCGACCCTTCACCAATCGGGGCATTCGTTTATTATTACGATAGGTCAGATAAAAAACGCGGCTCCCAGAATAGCACTTTTCGACTTACTTCAATCACTGAATGCCAATATTCTAACCATAATTGATCGCAAAGCAGTAGTCTCCAATCGTTCAAGCATAGGTAAAGGAACTGTGATACTCAGGCATACTTTTATCAACTCAAATGTCACGATTGGGAACAATAACATCATCAATACCGGCGCCATTGTTGAACACGATTCTACTACCGGTGATCATGTTCACATTTCAACCGGGGCTATTGTTAACGGCAATTGTCACATCGGGAACCGCTGTTTTATAGGGACAGGCGCCATTATTCTTAATAACATCAGTATTGCCGATGATGTGCTGGTGGGTGCAGGAGCCGTGGTGCTTCGCAGCATTACCAAACCGGGCGTATATCATGGAAATCCGGCACGCATAATCTGACTAAAATGAAAAATAAAATTATCATTATCGCCGAAGCAGGTGTCAACCACGATGGGAAGCTTAAGCAGGCACTTCAGCTCATAGATGAGGCCGCGAGATCAGGTGCTGACTATATTAAATTTCAGACTTTTAACGCTTCAAAACTGGTTTCCGCTTCAGCAGCCAAGGCAGCCTATCAATCTGCCAATACGGGTAAACCCGATGAAAGTCAGCACAGTATGCTGGAGGCGCTTGCACTTGGTTTTGATGACTTCAGAACACTGAATGACTACTGTAAGCGAAAACATATAGGATTTTTATCCTCCGGCTTTGATAAGGAAAGCATATTGTTTATTGACAGTCTGGAGGTTGATTATCATAAAATCCCTTCCGGTGAAATAACCAATCTGCCTATGCTGCAGCTTATTGGTTCCCTGGGTCGCAGGGTATTGCTATCTACCGGCATGGCCACACTTCATGAAATTGAGGTTGCGCTGAATATTCTCCGCGAAAGCGGAACACCAATGGAGAAGACAATAGTGCTGCAATGTACCACCGAATACCCGGCTCCTTTCGATGAAGTTAACCTGAATGTTATGCATACCATCCGTGAGGCCTTTAACGTGGAAATCGGATATTCAGATCATACGCCCGGCATTGTGATTCCAATTGCCGCTTCGGCCCTGGGTGCTGCCGTTATTGAAAAGCATTTTACCCTCGACCGAAATTTGTCCGGACCTGATCATAAAGCCTCCCTGGAACCGGATGAACTGGCAGAAATGGTCAAAGCCATTCGTATGGTGGAGTTAGCACTTGGAGATGGTATAAAAGTACCGGGTAGGGCGGAACAGAAAAATATCCTGGTCGCGCGCCGCAGCATACACTTGAGCCGTAAAGTGAGCCGCGGACAGGAGCTCACAGTTTCCGACCTGGTGATGAAACGACCGGGTCATGGCATCAGCCCAATGCGCATCCATGAAGTGATTGGCCGCAAAGTGGCCGTGGATTTAAACGAAGATACCTTATTGACGTGGGAACAACTCCTTTAAAAATAGCCCTGCTCACCAGCTCACGCGCTGACTTCGGAATTTACCTCCCCCTGTTGAAAAAGTTGAAGGCAGACCCGGATTTCGAACTTGAGATTATTGCTTTTGGCAGCCATCCTTTGAGGGAAAACGGATTTACCCTCCAGCAGATTTATGATGAAGGCTATAAAGTTGCTGTGGCGGTAGATACCGCTCCAAAAGGCGATAAACCCGCCGATATCTCTCGGTCTATGGCTCAGGTGATGGTTGAAATGACGAGAATCTGGGAAACCACGCAGTATGATTTGATTATCGCATTGGGCGATCGCTTTGAGATGTTCGCGGCCGTAGCCTCTACCCTACCCTTCAACCTGAAAATTGCCCACGTTCACGGTGGAGAAGTTACTCATGGAGCCATTGATGATGCGCTGCGGCATTCCATCACCCATATGGCGCAACTGCACTTTACCGTCACTGAAGCCTATAGAAACAATGTAATCCGGATGCTTGGATCGGAAAAAGGCGTCTATAATACCGGTGCGCTGAGTATTGACAACCTCAGTTCAATGCAATTATCTGATATTCCCTCACTAAAAGCGCAAACCGGTATAGATTTCAGTCAACCCACACTGCTAGTCACCCTGCATCCGGAAACCATTCATTTTGAACACAATGAAAATCATGTGGCGGTTCTTATTGAGGCATTAAAGAAATTACAGAAATATCAACAGGTAATTACCCTGCCCAACACCGATACTTCGTCAGCCATCATTCGGGAACAATTATTAAAATATGCTGAAAATAACGCAAGTGTTTTTGTGTTTGAGAATATGGGTGCTTTAAACTATCTTTCCGCCATGAAACATGCGCAAGCCATAGTGGGCAACAGTTCCAGCGGTTTTGCAGAAGCTGCCTATTTCCCTAAATGGGTCATTAACATTGGCAACCGTCAGGGAGGCCGGCTTCGCACACCCAATATTGTTGATGTGCCTTTTGATGCAGCTAAGATCATAAAAGCAGTGGAAAGCACAGCCTCAACACCTGTTCCAAATGTGGGTCCAATTTACGGACAAGGCAATGCTGCTGAAGAAATTATTAAAATTATAAAGAATGAGTGTATTGGAAATGGATAAACATCTGGTGAACGATGACATACCTTTACGCATGGCGCTGGAGAAATTGAACCTTGTACCCGACAGTCTTACCCTTTTCGTAAAGAACAGTGAAGGTCAGATATTAGGGACGCTTACGGACGGCGATGTAAGAAGAGGGCTGCTGAAAGGATTTACCCTGGAAGATGCGGTAGGAAAATTTATGTTCCATTCATTTTCCTACCTGAAGGAATCGTCATTTACTTTGGCTGAAGTGGACAGTATCCGCGAAAGGCGTATAAAACTGGTTCCCATACTGGATGAAAACCGTAAAATCGTGCGTTTAGCTGACCTAAGCAGGCTGCGTTCGCTACTGCCGATTGAAGTAGTGCTCATGGCCGGCGGGCGCGGGGAACGGCTTCGTCCGCTCACCGACAACACACCAAAACCACTGCTCAAAGTGGGAGATAAACCAATCATAGCGCATACTATTGACCACTTAAAGTCTTTTGGCATCACCAGGTTTCACATTGCCCTGAACTATAAAGGAGAGATGATCAGAAATTACTTTAATGATGGAAGCGAACGGGGAATAACTATTTTCTATCTCAATGAAAAAGCGCCACTTGGAACTCTCGGCGCCACCCGGCTGATTGAGCATTTCACCTTTCCCACAGTGTTGGTGATGAATGCGGATATATTGACGAATTTAGATGTGGAGGACTTTTATCGCGATTTCATCGGACAGCAGGCAGATATGTCGGTGGCTTCGGTACCTTATAAAGTAAATATGCCCTTTGCAGTGCTTGAAACCAGTCAAAGCCGGGTAATTTCCTTTCAGGAGAAACCACAGTACACTTACTATACCAATGGTGGCATATACCTGCTTAAGCCTGAACTGATTTCACGCATTGAACCCGGTCAGGCATATCACACTACTGATCTGATGGATAATTTACTGGACAGAGGAGAAAAGCTGATTCAATATCCCATACATGGAGTTTGGATGGATATTGGCCGCAAAGAGGATTTTGACAAAGCCCAGGAAGAAATCAAACACCTTAAATTTTGAACCAGATCTTATATTTAATCCCGGCCCGCAAAGGATCAAAAGGCATACCGGGGAAAAACCTCAGGATCATTGCCAGCAAACCGCTGGCCATGCACAGCATTGATGTGGCGCGGAAACTCACTCAGGATGTAAATATTTGTCTTTCCACCGATGACGAAGCACTTATCGAGGCTGTGAAAGAATGGGACTATGTAGCACCTTTCATCCGGCCGGATGACCTGGCAACCGATCAATCGTCTATGGAGGAAGTCCTGATACATACCCTGGATTTTTATGCAGCACAGGGCAGAAAATATGATACGCTGGTTTTGCTTCAGCCAACTTCCCCCTTCAGGACGGCAACCGATGTAACCAATGCACTGAAATTATATAATTCGGCGGTGGATATGGTTGCCAGTGTGAAGGAAACGGAAGCCAATCCCTATTATGTATTGTTTGAGGAGAACAATCAGGGCTTTCTGGAGAAATCTAAAAAAGGAAAGTTTGTCACGCGTCAGGAGTGCCCGAAGGTGTGGCAGCTCAATGGTGCTGTTTATGTAATAAATGTAGCTGCGCTGCGCTCAAAAGGCATGGCGGGATTTGACAAAATCATCAAATCTGTAATGACTTCTCTGGCTTCCCTGGACCTTGACACAGCACTGGACTGGAAACTGGCTATGCTGATCAATGAGGAATATCATTTCCTGCCGCATAAATAGACTGGAGGGTACGCTCAGTAGCCTGTCCATCGATGCGGTAAGCATAGTTTTCAATAAATCTGCGATAAGCCTCCTCATCAATCTTTAATTTGCCGGAAAACACCTGAGATGAAAGTTCTTTCAGCATTGCTGCATTAACGGCCTGTCCCGCCACTCCGGCCTTATGATAGCCAAGCAGGTCCTCTCGCTGAGGATCGAGAATGATGAGCGGTTTATTAAAGTAGATGGCTTCCGTCCCAACGGTGGAATAACAAGTGATTACCAGGTCGCTGACACAAAGCAAACTGTAAAGATCATCTCCGGAGAACAGCCTGAATTTTGTCAATCCTGCCTTTTCGGCCAGCGCGCGATAATAATTTACATCGTTGTGCTCTGCAGGATGGAGTTTTACAAATAGTTCAACCCGTTCGAACTGCTTAAATGCAGTAAACACATCAAGGGCAGCCTGCCGGCGTTGTGCCGGATCGGGAATGGGCTGAGAGGCAAACAGCGCCACTTTCCCGGAGATGGCGTAATGCCGCTTCAGGCTTTCCACCTGTGACAGCATAGCAGGAATCACATCCGTACGCAACTGACCGGTGATGCGAATGCCTTCGGGTAGAAAGTTGCCTGTTTCAATTAAGAAGTTGCGCCAATACGGTCCCCACACCAGCGTATGATCAGCCATAACGCCCGCCTCCCGGTCTAAAGGTGTGTAAAGATAGGCCGGCTGGGCATTTCCAATGTTACCATGCTGAATGCCAATGCGTTTACTGCCTTCAGCAGCAGCGGCATCTAAAATGCATCGCGTTGCGGGACTATTCTCGTCAATGGCTGAAACGGTCAGCATGGGATACTTGTTGAAAAACCGCTGAAAAGAAAGGTACTTCAGCATAAAGAAATTATTGCCCGGGGATAAAGCTTTTAATGCCCCGAGAAACATATTTTCGACAGGCGAAAGCTGCTCATTTTCAATGAGTTTTAATTCATTCGTCCATTGATTCTTCCAGACCTTAATCTGAGTACGCACTTTCGGCGAAAGCCAGCCTTTAAGCAATATGCATTCTCCGTTTATGGTTTGTTTGCGTCGTTGAGCCGGACCAAAAAGCCTGCCGGGAAGCGGAAAGTCAGTTTTCTCCCTGAATTTGGGCTGCTCTGCTTCCGAAATAATCAGGAAATCATCCCCTGCTTGGTCCAATAAATTGCCCAAAGTATAATTATCCCGCTTTAACTGAAGTGTTTCCGCATGACGGCACCATTGCTTTAAGGAACGATCCACAATGGCATGCTTTTTCTTTTCGGGACGAGGATTTATCAGGCCGGACTCCAACAATTTAATACCAAAATAAAACATATACTTTATCCAGGCAAACAGATTGAGTGGATCGCGGCTCCCCCCCTTCTTTGTAATATAGTTAATACTTTCCGGAAGGTTTGTGGGCTGTTTATTTACAAACAGTGTAATTCTATCATACTTTCCCTGATAATGTTCTGCAGCGGTGTATATCAGGTATTCCGTCTTCAGGCTAAAGAAAATACGGAAACGCTGATAATGCCAGAGCCTGAGTTTGCCGAAACTAAGTCTTTCGCTCACCGCTCTGCCCTCAATATTCCGATCACCAAAACGGAGCAGTTCTTTAAGTAACTGACTTGAGGCGCGGGAAATTAATTCGGCTGAAAGCGGCGTTGTCCGGAAGTCATCAGGAGCAACAATTCCCGGAGCCAATACCACATCAACCTCACCTTTTCTGGTGGATTCAGCTATTGCTTTCCACTCTTCAGCATCGGGCTGGCGAAAAATCAGAACGGCTTCCATCGGCGTCGGATAAAAGTCAGTAGTTCATTTTTATATAATCCAATCATGGCTCCCATGGCTGCGGTAACTACAATTGCTCCTGAGATAAAATAGCTCCAGCCCAACTGAATCCTGAATATTTCAATGATAATGGTAAAAATAATCGTGGCCAGCGGATAAATCATCGTTTTTAATCGGTTCCAGTGAATATCCACGATTTTTTTCTGATAGACATAGATACCTGCTGCCATCAATAGATCGGCTACTAATCCGGCAGCAATGGCTCCGTAGAAAAAATAGGTGGGAATAAGCAGGTAGTTTAATGCCAGGTTTATAATTACGGCCATTACATTGAGATACAAAAAGATGCGTGTTTTCTTCAGGAAGTAAGCCGGATAGGAAAATACGATGAACTGGGTCCTCAAAATCCCCCGCATCATAATAAGCGGAATAAGCCCTGCTGCCTGTTTTACGGCTGTTTCATAAAATAGGTCAAGATAAAGCATCATCGGCAATATAGCTATAAAGATGATAAACATGCTTTGCATAAGCAGGATATTACAATATTGTCTGATGGCTGCCTGGTTTTCGGAGATACCCTCCTTCATCACCCTGAACACTTCCGGCTGATTGGCACCCTGAAGTCCTTGCAGCACCAAGGTAATGCCGGCGGCGAAAGTTACGGCCGTATTGTAAATTCCCAGTTGAGTTGGGAAACCCTCCATGATAAATCGGTCTGCAAAACTCAACACCCATACTATTATGCTGTATTGCATTAGCGGACGGGCGAAGCGATTGATTTCACGCATTTGTGCCCGGTCATAATGAATGCCTGTTTTTCTAAATATTACGATGAGGATAATCAGTGAAACCAAAGCAGCTCCCAAAGCACTGCCATAAACATATCCAATGAAAGACATATTAAAAAAGAACAAGCCAATAAGTTGAAATCCAACCCTAAAGAAACCCAATCCCATACTTACCAACACAAAGGAGAGCACTTTCTTTTCATTGCGGAACAGCGCGGCAGCAGTAATATTGATGGCACGTCCAACCCCCGCAACCACGCAGGCCGTTCCATAGGTTGAGAAATCCTGAAGGACAGCCTGTTTGAAAAGTGACCCAATGGCACCGCGAAAAACCCATGCAAGAAGGCCTATTATTAAACCGCGGAAAAGAATAGAGGTAAATACACTCGAAACCATTTTCCTGTAGGTTGCACTTTGCGGATTGTGGTCGTAATAAAAGCGGGCAATGGCATTCCCCATTCCGTAAAGGGCGAGTGCAAATACCAGGGAGGTGACCAGCTCGGTAATGGCAAGGTGCGAAAAGTCAATGGCATTCAGCCGGTTATTGCCTTCATACACAGGCTGAATGAGTACCTGTAAGAGCGGAGTAAAGGCAGCAGCCGCCGTATAAATAAAGGAGAGTTTAAGATGTTCCTTAATGTTTTCGGCTTTCATGCGATGATTTTCACTGTAAAAATAAGGAGACTTAACGGATTTATGGCCTAAAAAGCCTCCTCACCTCAGGAGCCGTTGTGTTTATTTCGTCTTTTGAGGGCTTCGGGAACATTTTTTCCGGCTGCGGCTATGCTTACATTCAATTCAAAACCAAGCAGTATAACGATGGCATTTATATAAATCCACAGCATAAAAATGATCAGGGCTCCGATTGATCCATACAATGAGTTGTACCGGGAGAAATTGTTTACATAGAAATTGAATCCTACCGAGGTAAGAATAAACAACAGGGTGGTAACTGTTGAACCGGCAGAGATGAACTGGAATCGCTGCTTTCGTACTGGAGCAAGATAAAACAAAAACGAGAAAGCAAAAAACAGCAAAGCAAGGGTTATCAACCACTTAGAGGCATTTATGGTGTAAATTAAGAAGGTGTCGTTAATCACGCCCTGCGCCTCAAGCCAATTAAGGATAAATGGCCCGACGGTTATCAATATAATGGCCACGATTACGAGCAGGGAGAGCAAAAACACGAGAAAAATAGAGATGAGGCGTTGCTTGAAGGCAGAACGGGTTTCCACCGTATGAAAAGATTTGTTAAACGCTTCAATCAAGCTGTCAATACTGTTGGTGGCAAAATACATCGCAAAAATAAATCCGAAAGACAACAAGCTTCCCCTGGGCCTTTTAACAATATCAAACAAAGTTCCCTCAACCGCATCATAGGCTTGCTGAGGAATAAACCCCTGAATCAAATCAAGCAGGCTGTCCTGAAAGTTATGTACCGGAATATACGGAATGAGAGAGAAGAAAAAAAGGATGGCCGGAAAAATAGCCAGAAAAAGATTAAAAGAAAAAGCTGCCGCCCGGTTTGTAATGGAACCCTTCTGAATACCTTTCAAAAAAAAGGCAGCCACATCAAAAATCGGAACCCCATCAAATCCCGGCAGTACTAATCGTTTGGAGTAGATGATAAACTTACGAACTGATCTCAGGCCCAGAAAGCGACTGTGCAGACTTTGAAAAAATAACGTTATGCGTTCGAAAAGTTTTTTCATTGACATGCCTTTAAAAGGCTTTGAGACTTAAGTCTATGCTCTTGATCTGGTGGGTGAGCGCCCCTACTGAAATAAAATCAACACCTGTTTCAGCATAACTTCTAATGGTGCCGAGGGTTATACCTCCGGAAGCTTCCGTTTCGAATTGTCCGCCTATACGATTAACAGCCAATTTTAAATCAGCCGGAGAAAAATTATCCAGCATTATTCGGGTAACGCTGCCCACCGACAAAACCTGTTCAAGCTCATTGGGATTGCGTACTTCAATTTCTATGGGAAGGGATAAAGCATGATCTTTTAAATAAGAATTTGCCCCTTCAATGGCTTGCCTGATTCCGCCGGCAAAATCAACATGATTGTCTTTAATGAGTATCATGTCGTAAAGCCCCTTACGGTGGTTGGCGCCACCACCGTGAATAACGGCCAGTTTTTCAAGCGCACGAAGTAAGGGCGTAGTTTTTCGGGTATCTATCACTTTAGTTTTTAGTCCCTTTAAGGCATCCACATATTGTGCAGTATAGGTGGCTATCCCACTCATGAGTTGCATAAAATTCAGCGCAAGTCTTTCGGCTTGTAACAAGGAAGCAGAAGGCCCTTCAACCGTAAAAGCAACATCTCCGGGCTTAATCTTATCCCCATCTTTAAGCTGAGGATGGAATTTAATAGCGGGATCAACGTGCTCAAATACTTTTGCAGCCACTTCGATACCTGACAGCACCCCTGCTTCCTTAACCAACAACCTTGCTTTTCCCTTAGCTTGTGCAGGGATGGTTGAAAGGGAAGTATAATCGCCCGCTCCAATGTCCTCGGCAAGCGCCAGTTCAATAATTTGATCAAGGGTAAGTGCTTCCCCAAATGATTTATTCGTCATCGTCTCCTCCAAACTTAAGCTGATGAATCAGCAGGTTTCCCTGAACTGGTTTGAGCAGGAAAGAAGTCCGGTATTCATGACGGGCACATTTATAGGTTCCTATTCCAAATTCGGAGCCATCTTTAGATCGGCCTTCGCGATTGAGCGTAAACGTAACCGGAGGATTTTTGATAAAAAAATCCCGCATAACCATTTCAGCTTGTGCCTTGCTGAAAGTGCCTTCATTGCCCGGTAAGGCAATATCGAGGGTGTTATTAAAAAAAACACTCAACTCTTTTGAATTTGCCGTGCGAATAGCTGTAGCTATCTTATTATTGAGCGTTTGCGCGGAAACATCCAGGCTACCGAAGGCAAATGCCAACAAGATAAAAACTGTAACTTTCCGAAACTCAGGTATTTTCATGAATATAATTTTTAAGTAAAATAAATGTCATTATTATTAAAATTTATCAAAAACCGAACCAAATATAGGCAAAATATCAAAAGCAGAACACGTTAAGCTATGATTGTGATCTTAAACCGTGACAAAAATAGGTACTTTTGCAAAAACAGTCGCATGAAAATAACCTTATTGGTCGTGGGAAGGACTGCTGAAGCATGGACACAACAGGGTTTCGCATCCTATGAGAAAAGACTGAAGCATTATATCCGGTTTGATTATTCAGAAGTGGTTCTTCCCAAAAATAATCGTCCCACTGATGCCATGCAGCTCCGCGAAATAGAGGGCAAGTGGCTCATGAAACACATTCAGCCGGGCGATCAGCTTTGTTTACTGGATGAAAAAGGAAGCAGCTTCACTTCGGAGCAATTTGCTGACTGGTTACAAAGGCAGATGAATTCCGGCGTAAAGCACCTGGTTTTTGTGGTGGGAGGCGCCTATGGCTTTTCAAATGACATGTACCAACTGGCCCAGCATAAAATTGCACTTTCGCCCATGACCTTTTCTCATCAACTGGTAAGGCCGGTGTTTGCAGAGCAACTTTACCGGGCGTTTACCATACTCCGTAATGAACCTTATCATAATCCATGATTAAACCATATCCATGAAAAAATTACTCTTTGCCACCAACAATACCCACAAACTTGAAGAAGTCAGGCAGATACTTAGCGGTCATTATCAGGTATTATCCTTAGCAGAGGCTGGCTTTGAAGGTGATATTCCGGAAACTTCACCTACCATTGAAAGCAATGCCCTGCAAAAAGCACAGTTTATTAAGCAGGCCCTCGGAATGAATTGTTTTGCGGATGACACCGGACTTGAAGTAGTATCCTTGCAAGGTGCACCAGGTGTATATTCAGCCAGATATGCCGGTGAAGGATGCAGTTATGACGATAATGTTACCAAAATGCTTACCGAACTGCAGGGAATTACCAATCGTGATGCCCGATTTAAAACGGTTATTGCATTGATTATAGGCAATGAGGAAAAATTATTCGAAGGAATTGTGGAAGGGCAGATTATTCAGGAGAGAAGAGGGACAGCAGGGTTTGGCTACGATCCCATATTTATGCCGAAAGGCTATACCCAAACTTTTGCAGAGATGTCAGCCTCCCTTAAAAACGAAATCAGCCACCGTGGCAGGGCTGTTAAGCTACTGGCAAAGTGGCTGATGAAGCATTAGCGCTTTAAGCGCTATCTTGAGTTTGGATTTAACTAGACAAAAAAAATCAATGGATTATATTTTCCGTTGATTTTTTTATTATTTTTGTATCTAGTTATATAACTAGTTTTAATTTAAATTCAAACGTCATGGGATTTCCAACAAAAATTCAACTGATCAAGAGAGCTGCCAGCGAGCAGTGGTATATCAACCTGCCTTCTGCCGTAGCACAGGCTATGGAATTTCAGAAGGGAGAAGTTGTGGAATGGATAATTGAAAACAAACAACGGATGACCCTTCAACGAGCAGACCAAGCTGTAGTTTTGGATAAAAAAAAACTTCTACCGGATCGTTGACAGATGAACTTGAAGCCCTATTCAATGAATGCCACCCTGCTTTTTCTAACCATAGTGCATGGGCCAGGTGTAGGGAGTTGATGTTTGGCGAGCTAACCTGTTTGGGCCGGCATACGGTAACAGGCATGTTGGCAGCTAGTGGCAACCAATTTGTGGATTGGTCCGCAACATACCGGATGTTTAGCGAACAGAGGATTGACGTATCTAAAATTATGAATATTGTGCAATCAAATGTATTACAAGAAACAGGTTGTCTTCCATATATAGTTGCTCACATGGACGACACGCTAATCAAGAAAACGGGCAGAAAAATCCCGGGTACAGCATGGAGAAGGGACCCACTTGGGCCGAATTTCCATACCAATTTTATCTGGGGCCAGCGCTTTATCCAAATATCGCTTGCCCTGCCTAGTGATGGTAAAATTGGCCAGTCACGAGCCATTCCTGTTGATTTTCACCATTGCCCCACCGCTGCTAAGCCCCGGAAAACAGCAGTAAAAGAACAATGGCAAGCGTACAAAGAAGAGAAGAAAATAGCCAAACTTAGCCGTCAGGGATCTGAACGGATAGCACTGCTACGGAAAACGTTGGATGACCAGGGGTACAAAGACAAAGAGTTAATTGTTGGGGTGGATGGCAGTTATACCAATAAAGAAGTATTGAAAAACCTGCCACAAAGGACAACTCTGGTTGGGCGCACCAGAAAAGACACAAAGCTCTATACCTTGCCTGAAGCGAAGCTCGGTTGCGGCCGCAAACGTGTATATGGAGAGCAGCTGCCAACCCCGGAGGAAATAAGGCAATCCGAACAATATCCGTGGCAACAGGTCGAAGCATGGGCTGCGGGCAAAACCCATAAGTTCAACCTGAAAATTATCAGGAATGTAAGGTGGCGCTCGGCAGGGGCACAAAACCTTACCCTGATTGTTATCCGCCCTTTGGGGTACAGGTTATCCAAAAACTCAAGGATGCTTTATCGGGAACCAGCTTATCTGTTATGCACTGAAACAGATTTGGACATCGAAGACATTTTGCAGGCCTACCTCTGGCGATGGGAAATTGAAGTGGACTTCCGTGAAGAAAAAACGATGCTTGGATGTGGACAGGCCCAGGTCAGGAACCCAAACTCGGCAGAAAGCCTTCCGGCTTTTGTTGCAGCCATGTATGGCTTGCTGCACCTGGCAAGCCATAGGGCAAATGCAAAACAAAATGTGACAATGCTACCAAGGCCAAAATGGTACCCGAAAGAAGATACAAAACGCATAACCACCGGCGATTTATTAAATAATCTTCGGGCTCAATTATGGGCGAAAGCTAATAAATTGAATTTCTCCGACTTCGTTAATACCCAATTAAATGCACGAAGCCTCAGAAATAAACAAACCTGCAACAGTTCAGCAGCTTTCTATATGAGAAATTAGCCAAACTCAAGTTAGCGCTTTAAGCGCTATACATCAAAATCGCCGGCGGATTCCGGCTGATATACAATATTGGTAATTTTCATTTGCGCCATTCCGGTAGGCATTTTCCATTCCACAATATCACCCACCCTGAAACCAAGCAAGGCGGTAGCCACAGGAGCAAAAATCGAAATCTTCTGTTTCGACACATCGGCCTGTTCAGGATATACCAGTTGTATCTGCATAGTTTTACTGCTATTCAGATATTCCATGGTAATTACTGAATTCATGGTGATTACATCTGCCGGCATTTTTTCGGAAGGCAGCACTTTTGCCCTGTCGAGCTCTGAAATGAGAAATGAAAGGTTAATCGGGGCCTTTAAGCCACCGCTGCGCGCTTTCTCAATACGCTCACGTAAGCGAGCCATATCTTTTTTACTTACAAGAATTTCTTTCATGGTGGTTTGATTAAAAAACAAAAAAACCGGTTGTAGGCCGGTTCAACTTAATGATGAATGCAACGTGGCCAGATTTTATGTAATGAAAAGCAAATAATTCAATAACAACATGTGCTTATTTTTTTGCAAATGTAATTAACCAAAAGCAATAAAACAACATCAATGATAAGATAATTATATCTATTACCCGGAAGATGTTTCACTCAGCTACCGTTAAATTAACCATAAATTGGGTGAGTTTTACAGCGTCCCGGGGAATTAGTCACGACCAAAGGTAGAATCTTCACTGGTGAAGCCTGCAAACTGGGGCATAGAGATTGAACAGTTTTGCTTTTTTCAACCGGCAATCTAACTTCTGAACAATAATTAAAGATTAAGCTTTTCAATGATTAGCCGACGGCGATAAACCAGGTCGTTCAGTTCAACGAACATATCTTTATTTACCTGCTGCGCCATTGGCATGATAAACTGCTCTGTTTGATCAAGATAGGCACTTATTTTAGAGATTTTGTGAGAATCGCGGTGCAAATCGGTCAGGTTACTGATGCGGTCAGCACATTTGAGTAGTCTGGCATTCCAACTGCCATAATCCAGTACCCTCTGAAGGTATTCTTCCTTAGTCTCTGTGACTCTTCGGGTGACTTCAAGCACCAGATCAACCACTGCATTGCCATCGTGATCAATGTGCCGAACCTCATCCACTTCGGTAGCCGGCAACTCTTCAAACAAATCGTGTAAGAGCGATGCCTTTAGCAGCACCGGGTCATGCACCAGGTGGTAATCGAGCAAAATACCAAGAGTAGCAAACGAATGCCTGAACTGATTACCGCCCACCTTACGACTGACACTCACCAGGGCTGTGGCTTTTAAAATATAAGGCGCAAGTACAAGGTTGCGTAAGGCTGAAAGATCGTCCATAACTCCGGTTGATTATATTTTGAACAATCAGGAAAGTAAAAAGTTACCGGCGTTATCAGAAAATGCGATTTGAGAGGTAATTTTCCCATTTTTCCAGTACCAGGAGCATATCAGTGGGTAATTCCGAATCAAAAAACATGGCTTGGCCGGTAATGGGATGCGCAAATCCCAAAGACTTTGCATGGAGAGCCTGGCGCGGAAGAATCTCAAAGCAATTTTCTACAAACTTTTTATAAGCGCCTGAAGTAGTACCCCGTAAAATTTGCATGCCACCATAGCGCTCATCGGCAAACAGCGGGTGGCCGAGATATTTCATGTGCGCCCTGATCTGGTGAGTGCGCCCTGTTTCAAGCTTACATTCAACCAGGCTGACATAACTAAAATCGCGCAACAATTTATAGTGAGTTACCGCATGCTTACCATGACTACCATCAGGGAAAACCGTCATAATCAGGCGGTTGGAAAGATTACGGCCCACATTACCGGTTATCGTTCCTTCACTTTCGCGGGGCACTCCCCATACAATGGCCTGATAAGTACGTTGTATGGTATGGTGAAAAAAGTCGTTGGCAAGTTTCGACTGGGCCTCTTCGGTTTTGGCCACCAGTATAATTCCGGAGGTATCCTTATCAATACGGTGTACCAGCAAGGGCATGGCATCCGGCCTTGCTCCCGGCTGATGCCTGAGGTGCCAGACCAATGCATTCAGCATGGTACCGTCAAAATTGGCATATCCCGGATGAACGACCATACCAGCCTCTTTGTTCACCAGCAGCAGGTGCGCATCTTCATAAACGATATTAAGTGGAATATCCTGGGGATAAACGGTGGTGTCCCTGGGAGGGAAGGCAAGCACCACAGAGATGACGTCAAGCGGCTTTACCCGATAATTCTGCTTTACGGCAACATTGTTAACCAGTATATTCCCAGCTTTTGCAGCCTGTTGTATTTTATTGCGTGAGGCATTTTCGATGCGGAGCATCAAAAATTTATCAATACGAAGCAAACCCTGGCCTTTATCAGCCACGAGACGATGGTGCTCGTATAGTTCATTCTCTACGTTCTCATCATCAATAAAATCTGGTACATCGTGGAGTTCAGAATCAGACATAATCTCAACGGAAAAACTCCGGCTATTTTTTCATTAGTTTTCCGGTAGCCTGAACCTTAATTTGAGGATCGCTAACCGTCACCATATAAAAACCCGGCGAAAGTTCACCAATATAATTTTCCCGGGTATATGGTTTTTCGTACACCAACCTTCCATCGGCTGAATAAATTCGTGTAAACATAATTGATGATTGTTTTGCTTCAGGCAGTTCAATCATCACCCATTCATCAGCGACAGGATTGGGAAAAATCCGCAAATGTCCGGTTTCTGCCGGCTCATCCAAACCAACTACTTTCTCCTTTCCCAATACGGGCCTGATCATGGGGGCACCGGCATACAGGCTGTTGCTCCATGCGCCAAAAGTTTTCCAGAAAACATAGGCCGAAGCATCATTGTTCCAGTCGAAACCAATATTGATATTGGCAGCGGAAGTTTGTTCAAAGCCAACATAAAATATCAGGTTGGGAAATGTTTTGTTATTGATTTGAATTATGCTGTCTGTCTTATAAAGTACAAAAGTATTCAGGCTATCGCTGTACTGGGGTTCATAGCCATATCGGGAATAGATGAGCTCACCAGGCTCTCCAAAGTAATCGTTCCAAACATTCAGATAGAAAGTTTTCAGGTTCCCCTGGTTCAGCGTTTGGTTAAAATACATATTTATACCTATGAGTGAATCGGGCCGGTTGAGTACAAATTTATAGGCCATCTGTCCACCTGAGGGTGTTAGTCCATAGCCTGCTTCAGCCGACCCATCGTCGTATGAAAGGTAATTGGCGAATACCTGCACCTGGCGAAGGGTGTCGTTTTGCTTTCGGCCAATATTGGCCTGGGTATTCAGGATATGTGTAGTAGTAAAATACACCTTTTCCTGAGTACCAATCGGGAATACAAAATTCACCGCTGGTCGCGAAAACGGCTGGTGGTTGACATAGCCTGCGGTTACAAAGGGTAAAATGGCATAGTTACCTCCATTGTAAAAGTAAAAAGGTTCCCCAAAATCACGCGATACTTCGTAACGATAGGAAGAATTATAGTCCTCGCCGTCCAGGTTGGTAATGCGCATGGTTAGCGTATCGCGCATGGCATTGATATAACCTTCTCTGTACTGATTGTAAGGCATGGAGGTGTATGTACGCAGCATATTCGGCGCTTTGGCTGCAAAGGCCACATCCCGGTGAAGGGTATCATGAATACCACGGTCAATATTCAGGTACACATAATCAATATTCCACTGATCACCGTTACTTTGCCAGTCGGGCAGAATGGGGTCAGCAAGACTGGCATAATTGCGAAACCGGAACCGGAAATTGTCGGTGTAAAAACGAGCACTGTCATCCACCGCGACGACAACCTGCTGGAACCATGTATTGTATTTTAGCCTGAACGTTTCAAGTGACATTCCCGGTGAGCTCCACATTCTTCGCCAGCCTTCTATTACAATAGTATCCCCCGGATTAATCAGGGTATCGATGCCTGTGATGATGGTATCGGGCGGAATAATATTTATGAGGGTCTCTCCCGGAGCTAGAAATTCGAGCACCAGTGAATCGGAAGGAGCAGGCACATTACCACGGCCCTGGGGCTGATAATAAAAGCTAAAAAACAGAGAATCGGAACGCCTGATTTTCCGTGGAATGGGATCAAAAACAGAGTCAAGGCGGATTATTCTGGAGGTGAGCATATCAGCCATAAACGGAAAGGGGCTGGCATTTTCATGCAACTCACCAAGACGGTTGATGGCATCAAAAGTAGCTACCCCTACCGTAGGAGGGGAAACAGCATATTCATCATTAATGAATACATCTTTCCCATCCCAAAGCGACGGATCAGGGTAGCCTTCAGGGCCACTGAAATCGTCGAAGAAGGGCAGAGATAAGGACTGACCAGATGCAACTTCACGTTGGGTTTTAAATTCCCTGGCAATTTTCTGAAGCCTTGCATTGGTCTGCAAGGGAGTGATTACTTCCTGCCCTTGTGCCACAACAACAAGGCTAAGAAAAAATATAATAATGGTACTAATATTTTTCATTGTATAAAGTTTCGTTGGTACGATTTTCCAGCAACAATGGCCATGCCATCTGCCAGACTATTGATCTTCCATCCTTAAATCCAGGGTATCGACAACCATTAAATTCAGGTATTCATCAAAATCGAAATTATCGGGATCGCGGAACACCAGGCTTACCGTTTGCCCTGCATTGATGAGCATTCCTTTTACAAAGGACGGACTCTGACTATACACCCGCGCGGTTTCAGGCGAAGCATCATCTTCATAAGTTTCATCACCCAGGGTAAGATAACGATCTCCCAAAAGTTTCAAAGCTTCTTCACGGCTTTTACCCAATAAAAAGGGAATCAGTACCCTACCGCTGCCGACACTCTGGCCGACCCTGAGTTCAATAGTCGAACCTTTAAGGATAACCTGCCCGGCCGGGATGGGATGACCTTGATAATTTTGCCCCAGCACTGCATTTTGTGCAATATCCGGCACATATTTCACTTCTCCTAAACGCAGCCCATAGGTTTCGAGCGTGGCTTTAGCCTGCCGCAGCGTAAGGTCAATCAGATTGGGCATAGCTACCTTTTCGGGAAGGGTAGAGACAAGGGTAAGGTAAATTTTTCGGTTCTTCTTTACATTTGCGCCCGGTAAAGGGTCTTGAATAGCGACTGATCCTTTGGGTAAACGAGCATCATAAACTGAATCCACGATGATTACATCAAAATAATCAATGGTCTCCAGTTGATTTAGCTGATTGGGCATCATACCAAGCAAGGAAGGTACGGTTACCGATTCCCCGTGATGGGTATATCCCTTTAACATCCACAATACCAATGCAGCAAGAATCACCGTAATGATGACAGATGCCGCAAAATTACGCAGAAATACTTTGGTTTGAAGAAATTGAAAAAAGTTCATACCTGCTTTTTGCCAGACCTTTCCGACCAACAGGGGCCGGAACCTTTGAGAAATAACTAAGTGCTGTCAGAAATATTGTTTATAGATGCAAAGATATAAATAAATGGAAGCTATGAAATACCCTGGTTTGTCATTAATTTTGCAGCCATGCAGTGCAGAAGGCAACATTCGGCAAAAATAATCGTTTATTTGCGGATTTTACTGATGCGACAAAAAGCTTACTTTAACTTACCATCCCATGAAAAAGAACATCGCCCTTCTTACAGGAGGTTATTCAAAGGAATATGCCATCTCTGTTGAAACCGGCAAAGTGGTGGCCAGATACCTTGACCACGAGCTCTTTAACGTATATGCCATACAGGTTACTGCAGACCAGTGGCTGTATATGGATGATGCAGGCAACACGAGTCGGGTTGACCGAAATGACTTTACCCTTACCCTGAGTGGCCGGAAAATAGCATTTGATGCTGCCTTTATCGCTATACATGGCACCCCCGGTGAAGATGGCATACTTCAGGGTTATCTTGATATGATGCACATACCTTACAATACTTGTGGCAGAACCACAGCGGCGCTTACGTTCAATAAATTTTTTACCAATGAGGTGGTTAAATCTGCGGGGATTAAAGTAGCGAAGACAATCTATTTGCATCAACGCGACTTTTACAATACTGCTGATATCCTTTCTTTTACGGGTTTACCCTGTTTCGTAAAGCCAAACAGCAATGGATCCAGTGTAGGTATGAATAAGGTAATGACCAGTGAAGGCCTTGAGCCTGCCATTCAAGCTGCATTTCTTACAGATACTGAAGTGCTCATTCAGGAATATATTGAAGGCATGGAGGTTACCTGCGGCATTTATGAAAAAAACGGACAGCCTGTGATATTGCCACTCACGGAGGTTGTGCCTCACAATGAATTTTTCGATTATGATGCCAAATATTCCGTAGGTAAGGCCGACGAAATATCGCCTGCGCGCATCAGTGAAGAACTTACCCGGGAATGCAAACAAATGTCACTTCATCTTTATCGTCACCTCAACTGCAGGGGGATTGTGCGGTTCGATTACATTTTAAAGAACATGTCGCAATTCTACTTTCTTGAAGCCAACACCGTTCCGGGACTTTCAGAAGCCAGTATTGTTCCCAAACAAGCAGCCACAATGGGTATTGGTTTAAAAGAGTTTTTTACTGACCTGGTTAATGAAACCCTGATGAACCACTAAATCAGACAGTTTATTTTCCCATAGAAATAAATTTCACGGGATTATCCAAAAACATTTCAGCTTAAAGCTTCCGGTGTATTGCTTCAAATTCTCAATAAGGTGACTTCATGACCTTTTGGGTAGTGACCCCCATGGTATCCCGGATGGTTATCAGGTAATAGCCTGAAGGCAGAAGTCCCAGATCAATTTCGGCCAGTGTGCCACTTTTAAAGGGCGGCTGTAACCGGCCAACCTCCTGTCCCAGTATGTTGGTAATGGTTATTGATTGCAGGGCTGCACCCTGTTCGCCGGCAATGGCATAAACTAAGCCCGAAGTCGGATTGGGAAATATGACCGGGACCACTTTAATGTATTGCTCACGTATCAGGCTATCGGCACCAAATTGGTTGGCAACTTTCAGTTTAACGCTATAAACACCAGAGTTACGATAAGTTATTTCAGGCGGAATGGACTGATTGCTTGAGGAGGGATCACCACCTTCAAATTCCCAATAAAAAGTAAGTGGATTTCCCAGCGAAAGATTGGCAAAATGCACCTTCCCTCCTACCCCGATCAATGTGGTATCTGCCTTGAACCGCGCCAGTGCCTGCCGGGTATTGAATGAACCGGATAATTTCTCCAATCCCAGATCCTCCGGATCCAGCCAGGGTTTGAGCCGGGAGCTGTCGGCTCTGCCGTTCGACAGCCATGAATAAGCGATTTTCCCGTAATAATCAGGCGCATCGGGCTGACTACAGCTTGATTCACCTCCCGTAAGCTGACCAATTATGTATCCATTATTGTTAAATAACGGAGAGCCTGAAGACCCGCCTTCAGTGGTGCCATGGCCATTTTCCGTGGCACTCCAATTCACCTTAAAATGAGTGCCGGGCTTATTTCCCCATTGGGTGGAAGTAAGGGGCTGAGTGTAGGTGCTGATTTTTTTTACATCTCCACCGGGATGATGAATACTGACACCGGAGGTTGATAATTCCCCTGAAATATCCCAACCTGCATAAAAAGGTGTATAATCGGCAGGCACCTGATTGTTGAGGGTAACAAGGTAAAAGTCGCTGCCATTGTTGCCCTGGGCGGAGCTGCTGGCCAGTTTTACCGCACCTGTTAATGATTTGGCATCTGTAATGACTAAGTTTTCGCATTCAGGTGTCTGAAACTGAAAATAGAAAATCCATCTGGCAACGTCCGCTGCTGTTGAATAGGTGCCCTGACTTTCGGCACAATGATCAGCGGTGAGCAGCAATGGCCTGAAATCAGCGGATGTATTGTTAAGCAGGGTGCCCGTACACCAGAAATTAAAATCGCCGTTTTTTATCATAATGCGTACCACACTGTTGATCTGATCGCGCCAAAGGTTGCCTTCACTACAGGCTGTATTTACCTGACAGTTCCCTGAGCGATCTGTTATATTACCGGGCAATGGACGGTACATATACATAATTTCATCAATAACGAATCCATCATTAACCCCCAACGGAGTTTCATATTCCACTATTATGGAATCACCGGGCAACAGACCGGTGGCAAAATAACCGTTGCGCATATTGTTGTTTTGAGTAAAGGCCCCAATGCAATGGGAATACCCCGGAGTATAAACAAAAAGCCGGGCTCCGGAGGGCAGTTTAAAACCGGAAAAATACAAGGCCAGACCTTTAGCCCCTTTTGAAGTAAATAAGGTACGGCAATATTGGGTTCCTCTTCCGGTATTTATCCAAACCTGATTATGGGAAGGAGTGTAATCAACTTTTAAATTTAAGCCTATGCGTTGTGGTTCGCCTGACTGCATCAACATATCATCCTGAAGAAGTAAATCCTGAACGTCAGGTGGTGCTAGTGATACAACCAAAGGCTTGTCAACTATACGCAGAAGTTGTGAAGCGGGAATGCCTCCATCACTTAACTGTGCATATGATGGATAACATCCTGAAAAGAGAAAAAAAACCAGTAGATATGGTATTATATTCAGGCGCATAATTTTCAGATTAGGTGGGTAAAAATACAAATAACCTGGCATTAGTGACATTAGATACACCAATAAACCTGCCGGGCATACCCACCATTTTTTTTCCATTGTCAAATATACCGCAATTATGCGAAAATACTCAATATAGTAATTTTATATAAGATTGTAAATTGGCAAAAATCACAGGCAATATTATTTTTTAAAAATAAATATTTTACTACTTAGTTACAAAACCTTTACTTATCCATTAATAGTCATAAGGCACTCAACCAACACTACACTTGTTCTACCTATGCTCTTCCCGCGAAACAAACTCACCCTGCTGATTATCTTAAGTTCAGCCATTGTGATACTATTTGGGTTTTTCATGCTGCTACAAAGCTACAACGCACGTGAGCAGCAGAAAGAGGTTTTGACTCAGCAGATGCAACTGCAGATGCAGCAAAGCCATGCGATGCAATTACGAATGGAAAATCGCATCATCACCGCACTTTCAACCTTAAAGGATCTGCAACCTGACTTATATTCACGCGATACACAAATTCCTGATTCTCTAAAAACATGTATCAGGCTCTCAGGAATTGATTTTGTAGTTCTTGCGGATCAATATCTTATCCCTTTAGCAACCTATCCTCAAAAATCGACAACACTGTCTAAACTCTTACCTGCAACGAGGGATATCTTCAACAGGAATCCAGCGGGAGAAAAAAAAGTTATCTATTATGGCTGGATTGGAAATATCCTTTACAAAATTACCGGCCTCGAAACCATTCGGACAGATTCATCGGGCAACAGGCAACAATATGCATATTTATTTTTTGGTCACCGCTTTGGTCAGCAACAACTCAATGATTTGGCTGCCCTTTCCGGAGGTGAGGCCAGTGTGGTGAAGGAACCTTCAGCTAAGATTGTCATCTCGTCCGATAATGAAATTATTAACCGGATACCGCTTTATGGTATTATGACGTATCCCATTGCTTCCATACAGCTTAGAACTTCTCCTGCAATCATAAAAGCCAACTTCAGGCACAATTTAAGCATACTCTTATGGGGAATAGCAGTCATGATATTGATGATAAGCGGAATCCTGTTTTTTGTACGCAGACATTACCTGCTCCCGATGAGGGATCTTAAGTTGGTTCTGCTCCATAAAAATCCAGAACTTTTCCATGCCAAATTAACGGGCGATGAGGATTACAAATCGATAAAAAACCAGCTCCTCAACCTTTTCAGTCAGCAAAACCTCCTGTCTGAATTCATCAAACGTCAGCCAAGCATAAAAACACTGGAACTTCATTCGGCCATACTCGATCAGATAAATGAAGTGGTGTATGTTACTAATTGCGATGATAAAATTGTATTCTGGAATCAGGCAGCAGAAAGATATTATAATATTTCACAACAGTCTGCCCTTCAACAGACCGCTTCTGCACTTATACCCGTAAACTGGGAAAGTGCAGCCGACAATAACAAAGTGAGCCTTACCCTGCAAGAGCAGGGCTGTGTGGAAGGATATTTTAGCCAATTAATGCCTTCAGGGGAAACCAGGCAGGTACTGTTAAATATCATACGCATGTTCGATTGCACCAATAAACCAACGGGCAACATTTACATCCTGAACGGATAATCTCAGGGTACTGTTAACATTATTTAGCTTTACACTAAGGAAACAGATTGAACAGGAAAAGCAAAGTATTGTTTTAAGGAGTAAAATCAATGACAATGTATAAATTATTCATCCTGTTTGCTTTGATGGCCTCCACTGTTTCAGGCTGTGCAAATCAGAGCAACTCAAACCATACTGACATGAGTGCAAACGAATTGACTGACCTTATCCATACCGATACAGCAACCTTAGGTTCGGGCTGTTTCTGGTGTACCGAAGCTATATTTCAGGAGTTAAACGGAGTTTTAAGTATTGAATCGGGATACTCGGGTGGCAAAAGGGCCAATCCTACTTACGATCAGGTTACAAGTGGAGCCACGGGCCATGCTGAAGTAACCCAAATTGTTTACGATCCTAAAAAAATCTCTTTTGATGAATTGCTCGAGGTATTCTGGAAAACCCATGATCCGACCACCCTCAACCGGCAAGGCGCAGATGTGGGCACCCAGTATCGTTCAGTAATTTTTTATCACAACCCCAGGCAAAAGGAATTGGCCGAAAAATATAAAGCCGAACTTAATTCCAGTGGCGCCTGGGATAATCCTATAGTTACAGAAATCAGTCCTTTTACTGCTTTTTACAAAGCTGAAGACTATCATCAAAACTATTACAACAACAACAGGAATGCTGCTTATTGCACTTTCGTGATTGGGCCAAAACTGGAAAAACTCAGGAAGGTTTTCAAGGAAAAAACCAAAGCAGGAAGCCGCTGATGTTATAGCTTAAGCAGACGCTGGGCTACCATTACATGCCACGAAAGGGTAAGTAATCCACCAATTATTCCGAAAACAAGTGCGGCGGTGAAAAACACGGGTATAAAAGATGCCCAGAGAATAAAGATTAGCATGCTGGCATAACCACCAAATCCCAACCAGCCCGTAATCACATCAAAGCGCCGGTTAAGAAGCATTACAAAAGAAATCAGAAGGCCGGCCAGCTGAATTAAAAACAAACCGGAAAAAGAACCCGGGGTAAAATCTTCGGAGCCTGCCAATAAAGCTTCACCAGCCGCAGTAAGCAGCGAACGTTGATAGTCGGTGGTGGCTGCTGAATATTTATTGCTCAGGGTTTGCATGGCGAAAGCAGGGTTATTGGCAATGTAAATACCTGCACCCAGCATAAAGACAACCATTGCCATCATGGCCAAAGGCTTACTCAACCGACGATGCGCTCCATATAAAGCCATAAAAACCGGTATGCCCAGCACTGCATTCATTACATTGAAAACACCCAGGCCCCTGAGTCCGAGAAAAGTATCTTTATCAAAAAGCATGAACCACTCTTTAACACTTCCTTTGCCGGGATCAGGGGTAGCCCCACCCGGTAAAAAAGTCAAAATTAAATCA
>Ga0265295_1000566_pt1 | contig 73228 bp, 57 predicted proteins | sample Munlansysbiofilm_FD_192503 | JGI IMG/M metagenome (GOLD analysis project Ga0265295, IMG submission 192503) | Leachate microbial communities from a municipal landfill in Southern Ontario, Canada - Methane capture system biofilm | ecosystem: Engineered > Solid waste > Landfill > Unclassified ...
CTCGTTTACTGTTCAGTTTTCAAAGATCAAACACCCTGGCCCATCAGGCGTAAACCTAACTTTTGCCAAGCATTTCTCGCTCCAGCGGCGAGACACTCATCTTAACACCTTGAAGAATGATGGTCAAGCAAAAAATCTCTCAAGGTGTTGTCCGTTGCTGCCGCATTCTCGGCTGCAACAGCGACGAGGCGATCTTTTAACTGAAAGGGACGGTCGGTGTCAATGAAAATAACCGAGAAAAAGCGTTTCCTTGCAGCCGTCGTCGAATCGTCGCCGGGCAACAATGGAAAAACACCGGGAAAGGAGAGGCGGTAATTATTGCCCATCATTGGTGTTGAGCCACCGGGAAAGGGTCTCGACGATTTTTTCCGCCTGAGCGGCCGACGAGATATTGAATTTGGACTTGGTCTGATATTGTCCGTTTCTTTTCTGGTATCGCCGGATGGTAAATTTGTCCGGGCTGTATTGCTGCGTGTTTTTGTCAAAATCCCGGTAGCGGAACAGGATGGTCGTCCAAGAGCCCTTGGAGAGAATTTCCTTGTCGATTTCCTGGACGACCAGCACGCCGTCCTCTTCATAATTGACTGTCAAATCTTCTACATGTTCGGCCATACGCTCACCGCGGCTGTTGGAAAAAGGGAAAAATCGCTGTCACATGCCAAAAACCAGGCAAATCTAGCGCAAAGCCCGGAAGACGGCAACAGACATCTCACGGGCATCGTGCCCGGCAGCGCCTCGACGCCCGTCGGTCAGTGTTCGAATTCATACTTGATGTCGCCGCCACTGTGCGATTCCCCGGTTTCGGTCAGGAAGGAAAAACCCTTGCCCAGGGTGTAGCGGGTGTTGAAACTGCCTGACTCCTTTACCAGGTCCTTGCCGTAGCTCACGTAGAAATCGGGGGTCAGCCAGCTGCCGAAGACAAGGGAGAACGAGTCGTAGTCTTCCCCAGCGTCCAGCTTGATTTCGTCGATCATGGTCAGCCGTTTGACACCTTGAAGATAGGGGACCATGCCCCCCAACCCGACTTTGCTGGCCGCTGTTCCGATGAATCCGGTTTCTTCTCTGGTCTCTCCGCCGATGGCGGTACTTTCCAGCAGGCTGGTGAGAATGGCCGCTTGTTCCATGGCCGGACTGGAATAAAAATGCAGTTCCGGCTTGTGCAGGAATCCCTCGACCAACACGCCGGTCATCACTTTTTCGTCCTTTTTCTCGCTGCGCAGTTCGATGCCCGGGTTGGTCAGGGGACCGCCGGCAAAATGGAGGCGACCAAGATCGATCTTCAATCGCCGACCGTAGATCGTGAAGGAACCGTTCTGCACCGAGAGCGTGCCGTTGCCGGTCTGGGGCCGGCCGGGCTGGCCGCTGATCGTCAGCTTGCCGGCAATGGTTCCCCTGAGGCCGTAGGCGTCGACCTGGACGTCGTCGCCGGCAACGACCGTGATGTCGGTGAACAGCGGCGCGGTCGACGTTCCGGAAGCTGCCTCTTCCTCGTCGATGATCACCATGTCGTCGGAGGCGGCGGTGGCCTGATGGAAATCGATCGAGGTGATCCTCGCCCGGGGAACGGTGACCGTCCCCCGTACTTCCATTCGTTGCGGCCCCACAGTAAAGGTCAGATCCGGGGATACGTCAAGATCGAGGCCCGGCAGACGGGCCGCTTTGAATCCATCGCCGGCAATATGGACACTGTGCAGCCCGCTGGACAACCGATCCAATTGCAGGATGCTTTCCGCGCGCAGTACGCCCCCACCGGATTGGGCCGTGGCCACGAGCCGGGCATTGCGGTTGTCGCCCGTCAACTGAAGTTGCAGGGGGGACAGGAGAATGCCCAGCGGTGGTATTTCAGCCTGGCCTCCCGTCAGTTCCATGTGACCGTTCACCGCCGGGGCGGTCGGGGAGCCGCTTGCCGTCAATTGGCCGCGCAGTACGCCGTTGAGGTGGATCATCTGGTCGGTCAGCATGGTCAGGGGGCTCAAATCCTGAAGATTGAGCCGAAGGGTAGCGCTCATCGGCGCCTGCAGAAGGGTCTCCGGGGAAAACGGGTCACCTGCCGAGGTCAATTCGGCCTGGATCGTGCCGTTATCCGTGAACTCGCTTGCCAGGACCGCTTGGAGCCGATTGCCGGCATACCGGGCGGTGAGTCCGTTTTTTTTCCAGGCCACCTGATGAGTGTCGCCGTCCGGCAGGGGAATGCGCAGATGCATATCGTTACAGGTGGAGGTGAATTTTCCATCCAGGAGGCGGGCTTGCTGACCGGTCAGGTCAAAGTCCGCATCGATTCGACCGGTGAGCGGCCAAGTGAGCATCCAATCCGCCGACAGGATCTCCAGGGGCAGGGCGGAGCCGGTGCCATGCGCATGCCAGTTGAGGGGGGAGGGCTGCCATGTGCCGCCAATACAGAGGGAGCCGGCGGATGCCGACTGCAGGCACCAGGGTTCGACTTCGACCTTGCTGGCGGAAAGCGTCAAGGCAACGGGCTGCCGCTGCTGCCAGTCGCCATACTGTCGGCTGGAGAGGTGGCTTCGGTTCAACGTCGCCTGCCAGCGGCTCTCCTTCCAGGCGCCCTGCAAGGCGAGGCCGGCGGAAAATGCCGCGTTCTCGCCACGCAGTTCAAGGTTGTGATTCTCCATCGAACCCTTGAGCAGCAGGCGGCTCGAATCCATAACCACTGTGCCCAGCCGCAGCCGCTCTGCCCGGGCCGAGACTTCGAGAAGGTCGCTACGGTCCAGGACACCCCTGGCTTCCATGCGGAGTGTCCCGAGACCGTACGTGCCCATGGCGAGATCGCTGCCGTTCACCTGCGCATCGATCCGTGGCTTTTCCCGGCTGCCGGTGATACGGGCGAGGGCTTTGATCGATCCCCGGGCGCCCGGCCAGAGTTCGGCCAGGTTGTTCGAGTCGAGCCGGAAGTCGAGGTCGACGGCCTCGTCGACCGTGCCGCTGGCCCGCAGCACCGAGTTGCCGCTCTTGATGCTGAGATGGGGCAGATGGAGCCGGTTGCCCGTCAGCGACAGTTCGCCGTTGCCGGTCAGGGGAAAGCCGCGCAACGTGCCCTGCACGGACGGCATGTCGAAGGAAGCCTGCATCCCTTGGGCGGTGGTGTGGCCGGAGGTGGTCAGCGAACCACTGAAGTCGCCCGGCCAGTCGGCAAGAAAAAGTCCGGGATTCAAATGGGTGCCGCTGACCTCCGCCTGCCAGGAAAAGAGCGGATTCCAGGTCAGGCCACCCTTGGCGGCAAGCCGGGTTTCGCCGTGGGCGAGGTTCAGGCTGTCGACGGCCATGCCGTTGCCGTCGCCCCGGATGCTGGCGGTGAGGGTGCCTGCGTCCGCAAGCGCCGGCAGGCCCGCCTGCGACTGCACCTGCAGGATGTAGTCGTCCAGGCTGCCCCGGCCATTGATCACCACGCGGGAGAAGCGCTGTTCCGGCCAGTCCCGGCGGATGGCGGCCAGGGTCATCTCCGAGATGGCCAGTTGCGCCCGCCAGGTGGTGCTGGCGAGGAGCTGATCGAGGCGGCCGTTGAGATGGGCGGGGAAGGGGGTCTGGGTGTCGGCCCCGATGTTCAGTGCGTTGAGCGGACCGTTGACGGCGCTCTGCCCGGCAATGGGTTCATAACCTTCCGGATGTGCCTGGAACCGCGCATTCAGTTCCAGGGGATAATCGCCGTCGGTGCGCAAGCGTCCCTCGGCCTGGAACGTGAGCGCATCGCTGGTCAGGGACAGATCACCGACATGCAGATCCCTCTCTCGGAAGGAGAGATCGTTGATCGTGGCCCGGGCAACGGCCCACACCTCGTCCTCGCCGGAGAAGATGGCGATTCTTTCCGCCGAGATGGCGCCAAGCGCCAGGTCAAGGGGCAAGGCAAAGGGGGTGAGGATCGTCTCGCCCGTGCCTTCGCCCAGCACAACCCGTACGTCCGCCCCCTGAATGGTACGAATGCGGAGTTTCCCGTTCGCCAATTGCGCCGCATCCCAGTCCACGTCCAGGGTGCCGACGGACACGGTATCGATCCCGTCGGCATAGCGGATCTCCTGCAGATGGATCGGTCCGAGCAGGGTGCCGGAGGCGGCGCCGATGGTGAGGATGCCCGACGACAGCCGGCTGCCGACCAGGACCAGGCAGCGGAGACCGGTCTCGGTGCCGGCCAGGAACGGGATGCCGGCGAACATGAGGAGGAAAAGCAGGCCGACAAGACGGCGCAGCCAGGTGCCCATCACAGATCGGCCCCCATGGTGAAGTGAACGCGCCAGCTCCCGTCCTCGTCCAGGGACTTGGCCACGTCCAGGCGGATCTGGCCGAAAACGCCGTTCCAGCGCAGCCCGACGCCGGCACCCGAATGGAAGGTGGTCTCGGAGAAATCGTTCATGACGGAACCGCTATCGTAAAAAATCGCGCCGCTCCAGGCATCGAAGAGCGATCGTTCCAATTCCACGCTGTAGGTGAGCAGGTTCTTGCCGCCGAGAATATTGCCGCCGGCATCGACCGGGCCGATTTTCTTGTAGCCGTACCCGCGCACACTCTGGTCGCCGCCCGCGTAGTAGCGCAGGGTCGGCGGCAGGGCATAGATGTCGTCCACCAGGGTGGTGCCGATCTCGCCGCGACCGAGCAGGCGCCACTGGTCGAAGAAGGTGTAGATGGCCTTGGTGCGCAGGGTCGACTGGAGAAAGGTGGTGTCGGCGAGCACGTTCTCCTCGCTGCCGATCACGGTGGCGGTGAAACGGATACCCCGTTTGGTGGTGATGCGGTCGTCGGCCCAGAACACGCTGCCCTTGAAGCCGGGAACGACGAGCGAATCCTGGGCGGTTCCCCCGGCGCCGATGCTGTAGCGCTCGTCGAGGAATTGGGCGTAAGTGGAATATTCGCCCCATTCCCGGAAATGATCGTGGCTGACGGTGGCGTTCAACGTTTTGATGTCGGTGTTGTCGAACTCCTCGGTTTCGTACTTGCCGGTGAGGGCCAGCCGGTCTTTTCTGGGATCGCCGATGGGGATGGTGTAGGTGCCGCCGAGGTTGCTTTTCCATTGTGCCGGCTGCAATTGGATATCCAACTGGTGGCCGAACCGGTTGACGAGGCGGTTGGTGTATTCCAGCGTGCCGCGGGCGCCGGTGTCGGTGCCGTATCCCAGGCCGATGCCGTATTTGTGCGTCAGATTGGGGGTCAACGCCACCCTGACCGGCACCCTGCCGGCGACGGCACGGTCGGGATCGTATTCGAGATCCACGGTCTTGAAATAGCCGACATTGAACAGGGATTGCCGCAGCCGGGTCAGGGCCCTGGGGGAAAAGGGATCGCCCTCGCGGACCGGGGATATTTTGCGCAGGAGTTCGTGGTCGATGACGTCGGTGTCAAAGGTGAGGGGGCCGACGAGGTAGCGGGGGCCGGTGTCGAGATTGAGCCGCATGGAGGCGCTCAGCGTTTTTCTGCTGATCGCCACCCGGTTGTTCCGGAACGCTGCCCGGTGATAGCCGTTTTCCAGGGCAGCGGTGACCAGTTTGTCCTTGCCGTCCTCGTAGATTTGATGATTGAGCGCGTCGCCCCGGTGAACCGGGAAACGGCGGATCGCCTCTTTGAGAGCGGCGTCCTGCTCGCCCGGTCCGGACAGGGCGATGGTCACTTCCGTGACCGTGACCGGCGGGCCGGCCGCCACCTTGATCTCCACATGGCGGCTGCCGTTTTGCGACCACTGGCTGGTCGTGATGTCCGGGGTGTAATAGCCGAAGGGCTCCAGGGCCTTGGCGGCTTCCGGCCGCGCCTTGCCGTACAATCGGTTGAAGACTGCCTCCGAGGGCGTTTCGTTGTCCGGGAACCGGGTCAGCGAGAGATGGCTGTGGATATTCTGGCGCTGTTGTTCGGTGAGGTCACCGGCAATGTCCACCGTGATGGCCGGAGGGGCGGCAACGGCATGGGCACAGGTCCAGACGGTCAGCAGCAAGGCGGTCAGGAACAGGCGGCCGGACAAACGTACCGGCACGGCACGGCATCGGTATCGCCACGCCCGGAACGGACGATCTCTTCTCTGCTTCGGACGGAAGAACAGAAGGGCACGCTGGCGCAACAGGGAGAAAACCATGCCGGAGTCTCTGCCGCAACCGGTTTACGGGATACCGTGATCCCTGACGAGACAGGTGAGGGGATGTCTGCCGAGCATGGCGCACTCTACTGTGTCATGCTTTTTTTTGAAAGAATTGTTTTGCGCGGCCTCCCGGGATGGAGGCCGCGCAAAGCCGGTCGGACGTTTACTGGCGGGTGAAGGTCAGGCGGTTGTCCTGCTGCCGGTCGATGAGGATGTGGTCGCCTTCGGCGAAACGGCCCTCCAGGATTTCCAGGGCGAGCGGGTCCTCGATGTACCGTTGGATCGCCCGTTTCAGCGGCCGGGCACCGAAGGCCGGGTCGTAGCCGGTGTCGACCAGGAACTGCTTGGCCTCTTTGGTCAGGGTCACCTTGAACTTGCGCTCGGCCAGGCGTTGCGCCATCCGCCTGATCTGGATGTCGACGATGGCGGCCAGGTTGTCGCGGGTCAGGCCGTGGAAGGTGATGATCTCGTCGATGCGGTTGAGAAACTCCGGCTTGAACTGGCGGTGAAGCAAATCGTCGATCTGCCGCCGCATGGTTTCGGGGTCGGTCTGGGCCATCTCCATGATGATATGACTGCCGAGGTTGGAGGTCATGATCAGGATGGTGTTCTTGAAGTCCACGGTCCGGCCCTTGCCGTCGGTCATGCGGCCGTCGTCCAGGACTTGCAGCAGGACATTGAACACGTCCGGATGCGCCTTCTCGATCTCGTCGAGCAGGATGACCGCATAGGGCCGCCGCCGCACCGCCTCGGTGAGCATGCCGCCCTCGTCATAGCCGACATAGCCGGGAGGGGCGCCGATCAGGCGGGCCACCGAATGCTTTTCCATGTACTCGGACATGTCGATGCGGATCATGGCCTGCTCCGAGTCGAACAGGAACTCGGCCAGGCTCCGGGCCAGTTCGGTCTTGCCCACGCCGGTGGGGCCGAGGAAAATGAAGCTGCCCAGCGGCCGGTCCGGGTCCTGGAGCCCGGCGCGAGCCCGGCGCACCGCGTTGGCCACGGCGACGATCGCCTCCTTCTGGCCGATCACCCGGCTGCCCAGGGCCTCCTCGGCATGCACCAGTTTTTCCTTTTCGCCCTCCAGGAGCCTGTCCACCGGAATGCCGGTCCATTTGGCCACCACCGCGGCCACGTCCTCGGGGGAGACCTCTTCCTTGAGCATCTGGTGCTGCTGCTGGATCTCGCTCAGGCGGGCGTTGGCCGCCTCCAGTTCCTTGGTCAACTGGACGATCCGGCCGTAGCGGATCTCGGCCACCTTGCTCAGTTCGCCGGCCCGCTCGGCCCGCTGTTCCTCCATGTGGGCCTGATCGATCCTGGCCTTGATGTCGCGGATCGACTGGATGATGTCCTTTTCCAGGGTCCACTGGCCCTTCATCGCCTTGAGCGAGTCATCGAGGTTGGCCAGATCCTCGCGGACCTTGGCCAGGCGCTCGCCGGAGGCCGGGTCCTTCTCCTTTTTCAGGGCCTCCTGCTCGATTTCCAGCTTGATCTTCTTCCGCTCCAACTGGTCGATCTCGGTGGGCATGGAGTCGATTTCGATGCGCAGGCGCGAGGCGGCCTCGTCGATGAGGTCGATGGCTTTGTCCGGCAGGAACCGGTCGGTGATGTAGCGGCTGGACAGGCTGACCGCCGCCACGGTGGCGGCATCCTGAATGCGGACGCCGTGGTGCACCTCGTATTTCTCCTTGATGCCGCGGAGGATGGCGATGGTGTCCTCCTCGCTGGGCTCCTGCACCATGACCGGCTGAAAGCGCCGTTCCAGGGCGGCGTCCTTCTCGATGTACTTGCGGTATTCGTCCAGGGTGGTGGCGCCGACGCAGTGCAGTTCGCCCCGGGCCAGGGCCGGCTTGAGCATGTTGGAGGCGTCCATCGAGCCCTCCGCCGCGCCGGCGCCCACCAGGGTGTGGATCTCGTCGATGAACAGGATGATCTCGCCCGTCCGTTTTTCCACCTCCTTGAGCACCGCCTTGAGCCGGTCCTCGAACTCGCCGCGGTATTTGGCCCCGGCCACCAGGGAACCGAGGTCCAGGGCGATGACCTGCTTGCCGTTCAAGGTGGAGGGCACGTCGCCGTTGACGATGCGCTGGGCCAGACCTTCGACGATCGCGGTCTTGCCCACGCCCGGCTCGCCGATCAGTATCGGATTGTTCTTGGTCCGGCGCGACAGCACCTGGATGACGCGGCGGATCTCCTCGTCCCGGCCGATCACCGGGTCGAGCTTGCCCCGACGGGCGACATCGGTCAGGTTGCGGGCGTATTTTTCCAGGGCCTGATATTTGTCCTCCGGGTAAGGATCGGTGACCCGCTGGTTGCCGCGCACGGTCATCAGCGCCTTGAGGAAGGCGTCGCCGGTGATGCCATGGCGGCCCAGCATGGCGCTCGCCTTGAGCGACCGGTCGGCCAGCATGGTCAGGAACAGGTGTTCCTGGCTGACGTACTCGTCCTGCATGTTGGCCGCGGTCTTGAAGGCCTGCTCCAGCAGGTTCCTGAACGCCGGCGAGGCGTAGGTCTGGCCGGCCCCGGCGCCGCTGACCTTGGGCAACGCGTCGATCAGCTGGTTGGTCTCGCTGAGGACGATGCTCGGGGTGACGCCCATCTTCTGCAGCACGGGCACCACCACCCCGTCGGGCTGCTCGAGGATGGCCTTGAGGAGGTGTTCGGGCTGGAGTTCCTGGTTGCCGGCCGTCTGGGCCAACTGCTGGGCCGCTTGAATGGCTTCCTGTGATTTGAGGGTGAATTTGTCGAGTTGCATTCTTCTCTCCTTCCCCGCTGCCCGCATCGGGCCCGCAGGGTGTTGATATCGTTATTCGGAGGAGACGATAAGCTTGAAAACAACCGGGTCAAGATTTTGGCACGATCGGTGAATGTTTTTCGGGCCAGGCATAAAAAAAGCCCCCTGCCGAGATCGGCAAGGGGCTGGTTGACGCGGAAGAACAGCCGGCTGAATCAGCCGCAGGAGCCACCGCAGGAACCGGAACTGCAACTGCCGCCACCACCGAGGGGGTTGGCGGAGGTGATGGCGAAACCGGAGCGGTAGCCGGCTTCGATGAAATCGACCTTGACGGTCCCGCATTTTTCCAGCAGATCTTCGTCCACCAGAAATTTCAGACCGTCTTCCTCGAATGCCTTATCGCTGTCTTTTGGCTCATCCAGAGCCAAACCAAGTGACGGGCCACTTCACCCACCCTGCATCAGTGCGACCCGAATGGCAGAACTGATCTTGTTCTGCTCCAGGTAGGCTTTCAAATTATTTACAGCAAGCGCTGTGACTTCAAACATTTACGCCTCCTCAAAAGTTTAAATGCTCCTTTTCCCGAGGGATAGGGAGTGGTACGGGTATGGCTGCAAGAGTAAGGCGCAATCAGGTTCGCGTCAACCATTGATGCGCCCGAAGGCGGCAACCACAATGAAAAGAGGGGGGCAATGCCTGCATTCGGCTCCGAGAAGGTCCGCATAAGGCCATGAGGACAACCGATCGGAATGATGCGGAAAAAATCGGTGCGCCGCGCGGTTCGGATGGAAAAAGATTGTCAAAGTGCAGGTGTCCTTCTACAATTATAGATTGTATATTGAGAGCACGACGGCAAAAAATTTCACCTGCGGGAACATCATGCAAAAGAAAATACTCATATCGACCGGCGGCGGCGATGCACCGGGTTTGAACGCGGTCATCTTCGCCGTGGTCAACTCGGCCACCAGGAAAGGCTGGGAGGTCTACGGCAGCAGATCCGGATACGGCGGGCTCATCGACCGGGATGATCTCGTCCGACTGATGCCCGAGGATGTGGAGGGCATTCTGTCCCAAGGGGGCACCATTCTCGGCTCCACCAACAAGGGCAACCCCTTCGCCAAACCGGTGGAGAACCTGGCGGGCGAGATCCAGATTGTGGATATCTCCGATAAAATTCTGGCCACGTTCAACAGGATGGGCTTTTTCTGCCACATCGCGGTGGGCGGCGACGGCAGCCTGGAAATCGCCCATCGCTTCGCCCAGAAGGGGATGCCGGTGATCGGCGTGCCCAAGACCATCGACAACGATCTGGAGGCCACGGACCGGACCTTCGGTTTCGACACGGCCGTGTCCACCGCCACCGATGCCATCGACAAGCTGCATTCCACCGCCAAATCCCACGACCGGGTGATGGTGGTGGAGGTCATGGGGCGCGATTCCGGCTGGATCGCCCTGTATTCCGGCATTTCCGGCGGTGCCGATGTCATCCTCATCCCGGAGATTCCCTTCAAGCTCGATGCCATTTGCGCCAAGATCAGCGACAACGAACTGCACGACAAGCACTATTCGATCGTGGTGGTGGCCGAGGGCGCCCGGGCCGAGGACGGCGAGGTGATCAGCAAGGGGCAGGGGGAACTCGGCCGCTCCGAGGTGGTCCTCGGCGGCATCGGCGAGTGGGTGGCCAACCAGATCCGGCAGCGCCTGGGCAAGGATACCCGCTCGTTGGTGCTCGGCCACCTCCAGCGCGGCGGCTCGCCCACCACCTTCGACCGGCTGCTGGCCCTGCGCTTCGGCGCGGCGGCGGTCCGCATGGCCGAGGCCGGCATCTTCGATCACATGGTGGCCTGGGTGCCGCCGACCATGACCGCGGTGCCCATCGCCGAAGCCATCCGGCGGCGAAAGAAGGTCGATCTGGAGGGCGACAAGGTACGGACCGCCCGCGATATCGGCATCTGCCTGGGCGACTGAGTCCCCGCGTCCGTTCCATGCGCACCGCCGACCGGCTGCACGCCTTCTACGACCGCATGCTGTCCCGCCTGGGATCGCAGCACTGGTGGCCGGCGGAGACCCCCTTCGAGGTGATGGTGGGGGCCGTGCTCACCCAGAACACCGCCTGGAAGAACGTTGAGCGGGCCATCGCCAATCTCAAGGGGGCGGGGTTGATGTCGCTGGCGGCGCTGTCCGCCCTGCCCACCGGGCTCCTGGCCGAATACATCCGGCCGGCCGGTTACTACAACATCAAGGCCGGCCGGCTCCACAACCTGCTGCATTTCGTCACTGCACGGCACGGCGACGATCTCGGCGCCTTCCTCGCCCAACCGCTGCCGCAGTTGCGCGAGCAGCTGCTCTCGATCAAGGGAATCGGCAGGGAAACCGCCGATTCCATCCTCCTCTATGCCGCCGGTCTGCCGATCTTCGTGGTCGACGCCTACACCCACCGCATCCTGGTGCGTCACCAGGTGATCGACGAAGAGGACGACTACGACGCCATCCAGGAGTTGTTCATGGACAATCTGGATGGCGACGCCCAGCTCTACAACGAGTACCACGCCCTGCTGGTGCGGATCGGCAACGTCTACTGCAAAAAAAAGAATCCCGACTGCGCGGCCTGCCCGCTGCAGGGAATGTAAGCGTTCGGACTTATTAGGCGGTTTCTTCCCCGGCGCGATCCTGTGCGGCGGTGGGGTCCGAGACCTGGCGGCCGTGCCAGAGCAGCTTGCGGCAGATGCCGCGGATCATGCTGGCTTCCTTCTTTTTCAGCTGTACCCGGCCGAGGAACTGGCGGATATTGCGCATCCAGTAGATGCGGTTGGTGTCGTGGAGGAAGGTGATCTCGCTCAGGGCTTCTTCGATATGCTCGTACATGCCTTCCAGGTCGAAGGAATTGGCGAACTCCGACCTGGGCACGGCGGCGAAGGGGTGGGGGTGGACGGCTGTGTACAGCTCGTAGCAGTGGATGGCCACCGACTGGGCCAGATTGATGGACGAAAAGCCGGCGGTGGGGATGGTCGAGGCGAACTGGCAGAGGTCGAGGTCCTCGTTGCTCAGGCCCGTGCTTTCCGGGCCGAACATCAGGCCGATGCGGTTGCCGGCCACAAGCGGCGCGATTTCAGTCATCACCTCGCGCGGGGTCTGGTCCTCGGGGCGGTGCCGTCCCTGGCGGGCCGTGGTGCCGACGATGCAGTGGAAGGGCGCCGCCGCCTCCGCCGTGGTCCGGCAGACCCGCATCTCCCGGATGAGGTGGGCGGCCTTGTGGGTCGCCATCTTCAGCATCCGTTCCTCGTCGAAGTGGTCGTCGCTGACCACAACGAGTTCGCCGATGCCGAAGTTGGAGGCGATCCGGGCCGAGGCGCCGATGTTCTCCGGATACTTCGGCCCTACCAGGATGATCCCGGTTTGGCCGAGGCGCTCGCACAACGATTGTCGGTTCACGTGGACGAGGTCCGGCCGGCGATCAGTGGCCGGTGGATTGCTCCAGTTCCAGGGGTTTTTTGGAGGATTTGTCCGAACCCGGGCTGCTGTTGGTCATCCGTTTGAAAAAGGGGATGATGCCGCGCTCGGCCCGTTTGATTTCCTCCTCCGCCTCCCTGACCGTAATCTGCCAGGCCGGGGCGAATCCGGGCGATTTCTCGAACATGATCTCGATCGCTTTCTGATATATCTGCACCTGGCGCAGTTCCTGGCGGCCGGGCTTCTGATTGAGCACCTGGACCATGTTGCGCAGGTTGTCCCGTTCCTGCCTGAGCTTGTCGATCTCGCCCTTGCGCCGTTCGTTTTCGGCGGAATCGATCTCCAGCTTGGTGTGCAGGTGCTCGCGCAGTTTCTTCAGGTTGGTGTTCAGTTCCCTGGCCTTCAGCCATCCCCGTGCCCAGAGAATGGCCGCGATCAGCAAGCCGATGCACAGGCCGCGCAGAAAGGGATTGGAGAACACTTCCCCGATCCAGCTCGTATTTTCCATGATCTCTCCCTCGGAGGAAAAAGGATGCGGACCAGGTTCGCCGGTTCCGCATTTCGCGATATCAAGCGGTGTTCAAGGCCATCATTCTTATTTGAATCGCCATGGTTCGTCAAGCAAAACCAGGGTGGTTCGCCCCGACGTGCCGGTGGCTGCCGCCAGGGGAAACCTTCATTGGGGCGCCAGTGAAAAAGACAGTCGTTTTGCCGCGAGATCGACCTGTTCGAGCCGGACCAGCACGCGGTCGCCCAACTGGTACATCCGGTTGCTGGCCTCGCCGATGAGGCGATAGCGGCGGCTGTCGTGCAGGTAATAGTCGTCGGTCATGCCGGTCAGCGGCACCATGCCGCTGATATACGAATCGTCCAGGGAAACATAGAGGCCAAAGGCGGTGACGCCGGAGATGACCGCGGCAAAGATCTCGCCGATCCGGTCCATGAGCAGGAGGCAGGAGCAGCGGGCATGGACGTTGCGTTCGGCATCGATGGCCCTGCGTTCGCATTGGGAGAGATGGAGACCGGCCTCGGCCAGGTCGGTTGCCTTGCCGGGCACCGGCCGGGCGCTGTCCGAGGCGTGTCCCGCCAGCAGGGCGCCGAGCACCCGGTGCGCCACCAGATCGGGATAGCGGCGGATCGGCGAGGTGAAGTGCAGGTAATAGGGGGCGGCCAGGCCGAAATGGCCGCTGTTGTCGGGGGAATAGCGGGCCTGCTGCATGGTGCGCAGCAGCAGATTGTTGACGATGTACTCGGTGGGGGAATTGCGCGCCTGTTTGATGATCTGGGCGAACCAGGCCGGATTGACCTCGGCATGGGGCAGATGGAAGCCGAGCGCCTTGGCGGCATCGGTGAACGATTCCAGCTTGGCCGGATCGGGATGCTCGTGGATGCGGTAGAGCACCGGCCGCCTGACCTTGGCCAGGGTCTCGGCCACTGCCTCGTTGGCCGCCAGCATGCAGTCCTCGATCAGCATGTGTGCCTGGTTGCGTTCGGCCAGACGGATGGCGGCCACCTTCTCCCCCTCCAGGGTCACCTCCGGTTCGGGGATGTTGAATTCCAGGCTGCCGCGTTCGATCCGGCGTTTTTTCAGGAGTGCCGTCAGGGCGCGGGCCTGCTCCAGCATCGGCACCAGTTCGCCGTGGGCGGTGCGGGCCTTTTCATCGTGCAGGTACAGGATTTGGTTGACCGTGGTGTAGGTGAAGCGCTGCCGGCTCCTGATCAGGCTTTTGGTATAACGTTCGCCGGTGCGCCGGCCGGTGGCGTCAAAGGTAAGGATGGCCGTGAAGGCCGGCCGGTCCTGATCCGGCACCAGGCTGCACAGGTCGTTGGCCAGCCGTTCGGGCAGCATGGGCAAAACCCGGTCCGGCAGATAGACGCTGGTGCCGCGCAGATAGGCCTCCCGGTCGATCGCCGAGCCGGTCCGCACGTAGTGGCTGACATCGGCGATGGAGACGTAGAGGATGAAGGCCTCGCCCTCTCGTTCGACGCAGATGGCGTCGTCGAAATCGCGGGCGGTTTCGCCGTCGATGGTCACATGGGGCAGATGGCGCAGGTCCTGGCGGTCGCCGGTACAGGTCGTCACCGGCACGAGCCCGGCCGCCTCGGCCTCGACCTCGGCCGGGAACGGCTCTCGCAGCCCCGCCTGGATGACGGCCATGCGGATCTGGACGCTCGGGACGCGGGCGTCTCCGAGCAGTTCGACGATCCGGCCGGTCGGCCCCTGCCGCTCCGAGCCGTAGTCGACGATGTCCGCCACCACGGCCATGCCGTCGCCGGCCGCCAGGGTATCGCCCCGGCGGATCAGAAGCGTTGCCGGAAAGCGGTCGTCATCCGGGGTGACGTAACCGCCGGCGCCGCTGGCGGTGAAGATGCCGCAGATCCGGGTGAAGGCCCGGCGGAGCACCTGCATGACCCGCCCCTCCCGCCGACCCCGGGAAGAACCGGTGACCGTCACCAGGATGGTGTCGCCATGGCTGGCACCGTTCAGGTTGTGCGGGGCGATGTACACGTCCTTGCCGCCCTTGGCCTGTTCACCCTCCGGCACGGCGTAACCATAGCCCTTGGAGGTGAGGTCGAGGGTGGCCCGCAACCGTTCCAGGCCGGCGGCAAGGGCAAAGCGCCGTCCTTTCTTCTCGACGACACGATGCTCGAAAAGATACCCCAGCACGGCGCGCAACGGGAACAGTTCGTGGCGCGAAAGGTGGAGCGCCTGGGCGATCTCGGTTTCGTTCATGGGCTCGTCCTGCCCGGCGAGCACCTTGAGGACGGATGCCTGCAGGGAAGGTGGCGCGTTTTTTTCCGGTCCGGGCGACCGCCGTTTTTTTCCGGGCGATCCCGGTGGTTTCCGTCTGCGGATAAATCGTCTGGCCATCTCTTTTCCGTTGATTGTTTGATGAATACCATGAAATTGAATGCAACGCGGATTTCCCTTTGTTCGCGGGGAGGGTGTCTGCTATAACGGTGCGAATCCGCGCGGCTGCAACGACCATACACCATTTTGGCGGTAAGAAAAGGAAAAGCCTGAATAATGGGCACGACTTCAGATGCAGTACGTCAAATACGATCTTGATGCATACCGCCAGGTCATGCGGTCGTTCATCGGCGACGGGCCGGAAACGGGCGTGTTCTGGAATGCGCTCGATTTCGCCTACCAGGCCCACGGCAACCAGTGGCGGCGTTCCGGCGACCCCTACATCATGCACCCCTGTTCGGTGGCCCGGATTCTGGCCGAGGAGTTGGATATCCGCAATCCGGAAATCCTGGCCTCCGCCCTGCTCCACGACACGGTCGAAGACGTGGAGGCCATCACCGGCGAGGTGATCCGGGAAAAATTCGGGCCCAACGTCGAGGCCATCGTCGAGGGCTGCACCAAGGTCACCCATTACACCGGCGACCGCCAGAGCTTCAAGAAGCTGGTGCACCGCAAGATCTTCAGCGGCGCGGCGGCCAAGCTGGAGGTGATGCTCGTCAAGCTGGCGGACCGGCTCCACAATCTGCGCACCCTCTCCAGCATGCCCAGGGACAAGCGGCAGAAGATCGCCGACGAAACCCTGGACATTTACGCCCCGCTGGCCACCATTCTGGGGCTGTTCGCCATCAAGCGGGAGTTGTACAACCTGGCGCTCGCCTACAAATTTCCCAGGCAGGGCAGCAAGTTGCAGATGCATATCAACAACCTGCGCAACGATCCCGAGGTGCTGCGGATCGTCGACAACGTGCAGAAGGCGATGGAACGGGAAGGGCTTGCGGGCACCGCCACCCTGCGCACCAAGGGACTGTGGGGCTACTACGATGTCCGCAACCGCATTCTGATCAAGGAAATCGAGATACCCCAGGAGATCCTGATTCTCATGAAGACCCGGGGCGGCTGTTACCAGGCCCTCGGCGTGCTCAACGAAATTTATCCGCCCATCCCCCGCACCATCCGCGATTTCATTGCCAACCCCAAACCGTCCGGGTACCAGGGACTGCATGCCCGTCCCAATATCGACGGCCGGAAATACCTGTTCAAGATCCGCACCGAGGAGATGGCCCGCCGCGCCCAGCGCGGCATGGTCCGCGACTGGGGGGGCGACAGCAAGGCCAGCACCCGCTTCTTCAAGGAAATCCAGGAGATGTTCGATATTCTCGGTAGCGACGATTCCGTCAGCTACCGGGATATGATCGCCGCCAGCGGCCGCAAGGAGATCTACACCTACACGCCTCAGGGGGATCTGATCTGCCTGCCGGTCAATTCCATCCTGCTCGACTTCGCCTTCCGGGTCCATACCGCCATCGGCCACACCTGCATCGGCGGCATGATCGGCAAGCAACGGGTCGGGACCGACTATCAACTGCGCGACGGCCAGGTCATCAAGGTCATCCGCCAGGAGGGACAGGTCAATTTCGACCCCGCGGTGCAGATCCTCTGCCAGACGCCGAAGGCCCGGTCCGAACTGGCCAAGGCCTTCCGCGTGCGGCGGGAACAGGTCTGCCGCCAGATCGGCGCCTCGCTGCTGGCCCAGGAACTGCGGCGCTACGGCGTGCCGTACGAGGTGATCGAAAAGGAGGGCATGGCCGATATCCTCGCCTATTTCGACATCAGCTCCATGGAGGATCTGTTCCAGCAATTGGGCGAGGGCCGGGTGCGGTTGCGGGAACTGATCTACGAAATCCGCAACGGCCTGTACGTCGGACGGCCGACCCTGTTCCAGCCGACCGGCATCTTCAACCGGGTGGACCTGACCACGCTCGATCCGGTGGTGATCAAGTCGTCGGCCTGCTGCAAGCCCGGACCGCTCGACAAGGGGGTGATCGGGCTGCTCAGCGAGCGCGGCCTGTCCCTGCACCGCAAGGACTGCACCCAGTTACGCAAAATCAATTTTCAGCGGGAAGATGCGGTGGAGGTCCGCTGGAAGCTGAAGAGCACGAAAATCGAGAAGACCCAGCGGATTATCGTCATGCAGGCGACCCGCAACCGGCTGCTCATGCTCCTGTCGGTGGCACCCGAAGAGATGAAGATGATCGACATCGTCTATCTCGGCAAGGGGATGGCACCGATGGGCGACTGGGAGGTCCATTTCCAGGTGGTCAATCTTTACGGGCTGAAGAAGGTCGCCCGCCATTTTTCCCGTTCCGGCCTCCGCTTCGAATTTGAGCTGGAGCAGTAGGGGCTGCGGCCGGGCTTCTCTCCTTTCGTCTTCCCCCTGTCACCGGGAAGACGTTCATGCCGCCGGCGGCAGCGATAGACCGATTATCCTGTCCCCTTGACCTGGACGGGCCGATTCCGCCCCCTCTCTCAGGGCAGCGGCCAGCGCCATTTTTTCTGGGGCAGGCAATGGTCGATGTGGGTCTCCAACTGTACCTGGAATGTTTCCCGTGAGAGTTCGCGGGCACCGAAGCGCAGCAGATGGTCGGTGGTCATCTGGCAGTCGATCAGGGCGATGCCCAGGCGAAGGGTATGCTGCACGAGCGTTGCCAGGGCCACCTTGGAGGCGTCGGTGATGCGGGTGAACATCGATTCGCCGAAAAAGATCCGGTCCAGGCAGACGCCGTACAACCCCCCGGCCAGTTCGCCGTCCCGCCAACACTCGATGGAATGGGCGAAACCGAGTTCGTGCAGGCGGATGTACGCCTGCTGCATTTCGGGAGTGATCCAGGTGCCGTGTTCCCGGCGCCCGGAGGCGGTGGCGCAGGCGGCAACCACCTCGGCAAAGGCGGTGTCGGCCGTGACGGCGAAAGGGCCGGCCTTGAGGAGGCGCGCCAGCCGTCGGGGCAGGTGGAATTCGGCGGGAAAGAGCACCAGCCGGGGGGCCGGTGACCACCACAGGAGCGGATCCCCCTCGGAAAACCAGGGGAAGATGCCCATGCTGTAGGCCGTGACCAGCCGGGACGGATGCAGGTCGCCGCCGATGGCCAGAAGGCCGTCGGGTTCGGCGAATTCGGGTGAGGGGAAGATCGGTTCGTCGATCAGGCGAAAAACGGGCATGGATTCCTGAGCCGGGCAGACGTGAACAATAAATGCCGCAAATCCTACCGCGACCGCGGAAAAAGGCAAGCCCGAAGGGGGCCGCGCGCACAACGGGGAACGGGCGGAAGCGAAAGGGCGGCGCGGCGATGGTTCCGGAATGATGGCATGGTGTTCCCGTTTTCGGAAATTGTGGGTGATTTTTCCGGCATGTTGGATATTTTGTCCTGTGGCCGGGCCGGAATCGGGGCGGAACGATGGACCGTGTCCCTCTTTTTCATCCGTCCGCGAAAAGAGGGGAGAGCGTGAAAAAGGGGTTTACAGGAGAGGCCAACTCATTGATAATTGCTTGAACCTGTTGACAATCCACAGAGGGGTAGAGCAGCGCGATGTACCTTGAACATTTCCATCTGACCCAGCCTCCTTTTGCGGAGGAACCGGATCCGGAGGTTTTCTTTCCGGAGGCACGGAGAGAGGAGATTTGTCAGTCGCTGATTCTCGATGTCCTTGCCGGGAAACGGCTGGTGAAACTGGTCGGCCGGGAGGGGGCGGGCAAGACCCTGCTGTGGCGGACGATGGCCGAGCGGCTGCCTTCCGAGTATGCCGTGATCTTTCTGGACAATCCCATCGGCACCTTTGACGAACTGGTTCGCTTGATCTGCCTCGATTTGGGCATGGATCCCAGGAGCACGGAACAGGACACCGATTACCTCGAGGTCCTGCACCGCCTGCTCGCCAGAAAGAAGACGGAACAGGGCAAGGTGGTGCTGATTGTCGACGAGGCGGAAAAACTCCATCTCGCCACGCTGGAGCGTTTTCTGGTCCTGGTGGGCGACAGCCCCGATGACCTCGAATGGACGACGATTCTCGTCGGCGGGCCGGACCTCGACGCGCATCTCGAGCAGCTGGCCGTTTTTCGCGCCACCATCGATGTCCATGCGGGGTATGCACTGGAGGAACTCACCGAGAGCGAAACCCGACAGTATCTCCGCTTCCGCCTCGATGCCGCCGGGATGCGTCGCGAGCAGTTCGAGGATCTCTTCACCGATGGGGCGGTCGCCCAAATATTCGACGAGGCGCGCGGCAACCTGCGCCTGACCAACATCCTCGCCGAGGAAATGCTCCAGGCCGCGTGCGCCGACAAATCGTTCATGGTGCTGCTCGAGGGGGTCGAACCGGAGGATCAGGAGGAGCGGCCGTCCTTCCACTGGGAAAACAGGATCTTGGAGCTGTATGAACTGCTTCGCTACAACAGGTTCATCTCCGGCGCGCTGGTCGGGGCCGTGGTGGCGGTCCTCCTCACCGGTTTTTTGTTGATGGGCAGGGACGGCGATCCGGCGCCGGCCGAAGCTCAGCCCCAGGTCGCGGCGGCAACGGAGGGAGAGGCAACAGGCGGCCAGCCCGCTTCATCAAGCGATCCGGTCGTAGCGCCGGCAGTTCCCGTATCGGCTGTCACCGTGGCGACCCAGCCGGAGACCACTGCCGCGACGGTCCGGCGGGATGGCGGCGGTTTGTTCCGGGAGCGGTTGGCGGCCAGCGCCAGTTGGTTGACCGGGACCCGGAAGGGGAAATACACCATCCAACTGATGATGCTCACGTCGAATCAGGCCCAGACGAGCATCGCCCAGACCCTGACCGGGGACGATTTCTACTCGATCCGCGAGCAGTTGTTCATCTTCCGCAAGAAATCGAGACCACCCACCATCTTTGTCTTTCATGGCCTGTACGACAGCCTGGATGCGGCCAGGGAAGCGCGGAATAACATGCCGGTTTTTCTCCGCAAGCACCACCCCTATCCGCTCGCTGTCGACGATGCCATGAAGAAACTGAGTAACTGAAGCGGTCCTTGCGGCCGCATCCCGTCATCGCCCCATCATCGTGCCACGAGTTCCCATGGACATTGTACTCGCCAATCCCCGCGGCTTCTGCGCCGGTGTCAACCGGGCGATCGCCATCGTGCATCAGGCCCTGGAGCGCTACCAACCGCCGGTGTACGTGCTTCACGAGATTGTCCACAACACTCACGTCCTCGAGGAACTGCGGCAGCGGGGGGCGGTCTTTGTCGAGGAACTCGAGCAGATTCCCCAAGGCGCCGTCACCATTTTCAGCGCCCACGGCGTCTCCAGGGCGGTGGAGGATCAGGCGCGGGCACTGGGGTTGCGGACTATCGACGCCACCTGTCCGCTGGTCTCGAAGGTGCACCGGCGGATGAATCGGCTCCACGAGATGGGGTACGATGTCCTGGTGATCGGCCACAAGGGGCACCCCGAGGTGGAGGGCACCTGCGGCCAGGCTTCGGGGCCGGTGCATGTCCTGTCCACGCCCGCCGAGATCGCGGCCCTCGAGGTGGCCGATCCGGCCAAGGTCGGGTATGTCACCCAGACCACGCTCAGCGTCGACGACACCGCCGAACTCCTCAAGGCCCTCCGCCTTCGCTTTCCCCTGATCGCCGAGCCCGAGCGGACCGACATCTGCTATGCCACCACCAACCGCCAGGCAGCGGTGCGGCGCCTGGCGGACATGGTCGACCTGGTGCTGATCGTGGGTTCGAAGAACAGCTCCAACTCGAACCGCCTGCGGGAGGTGGCCCGCCTCCGGCACACCCCGGCCCATCTCATCGACGATGCCGGCGAGATCGATCCCCGCTGGTTCGCGGGCGTGCATCGGGTCGGAATCAGTGCCGGCGCATCTGCGCCCGAGCATCTGGTGGCGGAGGTGGTCCGCTGGCTGCAAGGGCACGGGGCCGGCGTTGTCAGCGAAATGACCGGTCAGGAGGAGCGCGTCAGTTTTCTGGTGCCGGATCTGCACGTTTGACCCGTGCCCGCATCGGCGGGGAGGGATAGGCGGTCCGGCCGGTTTTCTGTCAATGGAGCAGCCGGCTGACGCCGACCAACTCCACCGGCTGCAGGGCCTCTTCGCCGCATTGGGTGAGGGCGGTGAGCATGGCCTGGTTCGGATGGCCGATGCCGATGGCCTGTCCCTGGCGTTGCGCCAGCGCGGTCAACTGATGGAGCTGGCGGCAGATGGCTGCCGCCTCGTGCTCGTTGTCGAGAAACAGGTGCCGCCGGGCCGAGGGCAGGTGCAACCGACGCGCCAGGGCCAGCCCCTGCGAGTCGGGAGTGGTGGCGGAATCGACGAAATACAGGCCGCGCGCCTTGAGGGTTTCGATCACGACCCGCATGCCCTGCGCGTTTTCAGTAAACAGCGACCCCATGTGATTGCTGGCGCCGGCCGCATGGGGGATCGCCGCCAACATCGCCTCCACCTTTTCCCTAATCCGATCCGGGCCGTCGGCCTTCAGCAGGGTTTCGGGCTCGAGTCGCCATTTTTTTTCCTTGGGTTCCATCGGCAGGTGCACCAGGATGTCGCGCCCGCTTGCATGGGCCAGGCGGGCCAGTTCCCCGGCATGGGGTGCATTCGGCAGAAAGGAGAAGCTCAGGCGGGATTCCAGTTGCAGGAATTGGCGGCCGAGCTGCAGGCTGTAGCCCATGTCGTCGATGATGATGGCCACCATGGGGCGGGTGGCCGTCAGCGGGGAGGCGGGTGGCGCGATGGAAGCCGGGGCCGCTGCCCTGTGTTCGGCCGGAACCGGTTGGTCGGGCCGCTCGGGAGGAGACGCGGCGGGCGCTGCCGGCTCCGGCAGGGACTGGACAGCCGATTGCCGGCCTGTTGCCGGATCAGCGGTTGTGGCCTCGTCGTTGCGGCAGCCCGCCAGGGCAAAAAGGCCCACGGCAACGAGCAGGAGGCAGCGGTTGCACCAACGGCAGGCAAGAGAAGACACGGGAAGGGGCGGACTACTTGTTGCGGGCGAGGATGTAGAGGGCCAGTTCCCGCAACAGCCGGATACTCTCATCCTCGCCGCCTGCGCGGGTGACGGGCGCGAGGGCGGCGATCGCCCGGTCGATCAGACGCCGGGCTTCATCGGCGGCGCCGGCAAAACCGTCGTAGCGTGCGATCAGGGCCACCACCTGCCGGTAGGAGGCGGGATCGGTCCGGTCCGAGGCGAGCAGTTCCTCGATGCTGTGGCGGTCCGTTTCGCTGGCCTGCCTGAGGGCATGGAGCAGGGGCAGCGTCATCTTGCCTTCCACGAAATCGTTGCCGGTCTTTTTGCCGGTGGTGCCCGGATCGCCCTGGAAATCGAGGAGGTCGTCCACGACCTGAAAGGCGGCGCCGATCAGGTCGCCATAGGCGGTCAGCGCCTGCACGCGCCGCTCGTCCGCGCCGGCAAAAAGGGCGCCCACGGCACAGGTGGAGGCGATGAGGTTGCCGGTTTTCTGGCGGATCACCTCGAAATACTGTTGTTCATCGCTCTTGGTGTCGCCGACCAGGCGGAGTTGCACGAATTCGCCGTTGACCATCGACAGGGTGGCGGCGCAGAAGATTTCCAGCCCGCTCGGGCCGGCGAGCCGGCCGATCAGGTACATGCTGCGGGCATGCAGCCAATCGCCCGCCAGGATGGCGGCGGTCAGCCCGAAACGGGCCACCACCGTGGCCTGGCCCCGCCGTTGCGCCGCCCGGTCGATGACGTCGTCGTGCACCAGGGTGGCCACATGGAGATATTCAAAGGCAGCGGCCAACAGGTAGAGATCGTTGTCGTCCCGGCCGCAGCAGCGGGAACTGAGCACGGTGAGCAGGGGGCGGATCCGTTTGCCGCCGGTGAACAGGGTGTACCGGATGACCTCGACGAGCAGGGGATCGCATCCGGCGAGTGCCGTTGCCAGGTCGTCACGCATCACGGCCTCGACCCGGCCGGCGATGGCTGCGGTCGCGGTGCGCAGGTCCGCAGTCTGCCTGGGTGTTGGCGGGGTCATGCTGGCCGTCCGCATTGCGCGGTCTCGTTCCGGAAAAAGGCCGCCACATCGTCCAGGTCCCGGGAAACGGGGCTGGGCGGCAGGCTGCGGCGGAACTGCCGGCCGTATCCCTTGCTGAACAGCCGGGTATCGAGGATGGCGATGACGCCCCGGTCGTCGGCGGTGCGCATCAGTCTGCCCACCCCCTGGCGCAGGGTCAGGATGGCGCGCGGCACCTGGTAGTCGTTGAACGGATTGCCGCCCAAAGCCTTGATTCGATTCATGCGGGCCATAATAACAGGGTCGCTCGGGACTTCAAACGGTAATTTGTCGATGATGACCAGACTGAGCGCCTCGCCGGGCACATCGACCCCTTCCCAGAAGCTGGACACGGCCAGGAGCACCGAAGCGGTCTCCCGGCAGAACCGGTGCAGCAGCACGCGGCGGGGCGCCTCGCCCTGGATGAGCAGGGGATAGGACAGCCGGTCGCGGAGGGCGCGGTAGGCCTGGTCCATGGCGGCCAGCGAGGTGAAAAGGGCTAGGGTCCGCCCGCCGGCGAGACCGATCAGGTCGGCCAGGCATTCGTGCAGGGCCGCGGAATATCCCGGCGCCGTCGGTTCGGGGAAGGGAGTACCGGGCACGTAGAGCAGGGTCCGGCCGGCATAGTCGAAGGGCGAGGCCAAGGAGAGAGTCGGGGTGTCCGCCGGCAGGCCGAGCCGTTCGAGGACATAGCGGAAGTTGCCGCCGGTGGTCAGGGTCGCCGAGGTGAAGACGCAGTGGCGGACCTGGGTGAAGAGGGCGTCGTGCAGTTCCGCGGCCACATCCACCGGCGTGGCGTACAGGGTCAGGTTGCGGTCGGTCCGCTCGTACCAGTAGGTGTGGCCGATCTCCTCCGGCGCCACGTCGTCGAAGCGCTCGACGGTGATTTTTTCGAGGCGGCCAACCAGTTCCCAGGCGCGGTCGGCGTATTGCGACCACGGTCCTTCTCCGTCCGGAATGGTTTCCAGGGACTGGACGAGCCGCTCCAGGGCCGTTTTCAGATCGTCGCGCAGGGCAGCGACTTCCGGATGACCGGTGAGCACCTCCTGGAGCGGAAACCGTCCCTTGTGTTCGGGAAAGGCGGCGGTGAACCGTTCGGCACTACCCTTGAGATGGCCGGCCGCGGCGAGAAGCCCCTCGCTCCGGGTGCCGGGGAGGTCGGCGGCGCTGCTGCGCTCCACGTCGCCGCACAGATCGAGGACCTGGAAACGGGAAAAGGTGAAGCCGAAAAAGGTGGTGGCCACGTTCTCGACATGATGGGCCTCGTCGAAGAGCACGGTCTCGTAGCGGGGCAGCACCTCGCCGTACCCGGTCCTGCGCACGGCGAGATCGGAAAAGAGCAGGTGATGGTTGACGATCAGCAACTGGCTGGCGGCGGCATCGCGGCGCAAGCGGTTGAGCAGGCAGCCAGTGGCTTCCGGGCACTGGCTGCCGAGGCAGAAATGGGACTGGCAGCAGATCCGCTGCCACAGCGGCGAGCTGGCCCCGAGCCAATGCAGTTCGGAACGGTCACCGTGCACGGTCTCGCCGAGCCAGGATTCGATGGACTCTTCCTCGCCACCGGCAAGGAGGTCGGCCTGGCCGGCGGCCTGAAGCTGGCGCCAGCGGTAGAGGCAGAGATAGTTTTGCCGGCCCTTGACGCACAGCGCCTTGAGGTCCGGGGCGATCCGTTCCCGGATGAACGGGATCTCGCGCTGGAGGATCTGGTCCTGGAGATTGCGGGTGTTGGTGGAGATCACCACCCGCTGGCCGCTGAGCACGGCGGGAATCAGGTAGGCCAGCGTCTTGCCCAAGCCGGTTTCCGCCTCGATCACCAGGCAGGACGCCCGGTCGGCGGCATCGTCCTCCGGTTCATCGAGCAATCGGGCCACCGCCCGCGCCATTTCCAACTGACCGGGCCGGTATTGATAGGGCGCCAAGTGGCGGGCCAGCAGGCCGTCCGGGCCGAAGACTCTATCCATGTCCGGTGGAATCCAGAATGTCGCGCACGACTTCGACAACCTGGGGCGACGGGTCGTGCAGCAGGGGGGGCAGGACGGCCAGGGCCTCGTCGGTGGCAATGGTGCCGAGGACGCTGGCCGCTTCCCCGCGCACCCGGGCGAGGGGATGGCACAATTGCACGGTCAGTCCGGGCACGGCCAGGAAAAGATGTTCGGGGCAGATCGCGGTCAGATGCTCGAAGAGGACGGCCACGCCGAGCCGGACCGCATAGCGCTCGTCCTCGAGCAATTGTCCGGTCCAGGCAAGATAGCGGGGTTCCTGGCGCACCATGGCCACGATGTTGTCCACATGCCCCAGGGCGAGGAAGTCGGCGATGACCTGCCGCACGACATCGTCGCTGATCTCGGACGATTGGGAGGTGGTGGGAGATTGATCGGCCATGGGACATTCTGATTCGAAAAAGACGGTTCCTGTCCAATACCACGGGCGGTCCGGAGGGGCAATCCGAGAATGGCCGGAGGGGTTGCTTGACACAATTTTTTTTCGTGAGTAGAAAAGTGCGAAAGAAACGGGCAAATACAGATAACCCCACCGTGACCGGACCATGATCGAACCGCAGCTCTCTCCGCCTCCTTCGGCTGTTGCCGAGGATGAATTGCTTGACGGGGACGAGTGCATCGTCATCGTCGACGATTTTCCCGACATTGTCGGCCTGGTCCAGGATTTTTTGGGGCAGCGGGGGCTCGCGACCGTCAATGCCGGTTCCGCCGACGCGTTGCGCCGCCAGTTGGCCGAACGCAAGGTGGCCCTGGTGCTTCTCGATATCGGTCTGCCCGATGCCGATGGCACCACGCTTTTGCCGGAGTTGAAACGTGATGACCCGGATTTGGCGGTGATCATGCTGACAGCGGTCACCGACCTGCAGACCGCGCTCGCCTGTCTTCGGTACGGTGCCGACGATTACCTCACCAAACCGGTCCGCTTCACCGATCTTCTGACAACCGTGCACCGCGTTCTGGAGAAGCGGCGCCTGACCATCCGCAATCGTCTCTACCAGCGACAGATCGAGCAGGCCACCTTCCGCATCCGCTTGGCCCATGCGTTGGCCGTGAAGATGAATACCGCCTACCTGAGCACCACGGAACTGGACGAGATCCTCCATGCCATCCTTGTCGGGATCACCGCGCAGGAGGGGCTGCAATTCAACCGCGCGTTTCTTGCCCTCTTCGACGAATCCGGCATCCTTCTGGAAGGCCGGCTGGCGATCGGACCCGGCAGCCGCGACGACAGTCGGCCCACATGGCCGGGATTGGCAATGGGTGAGGGCGAACTGCCCGCTCTCGCGTCCGGCGCCCAGGCGTATGCCCAGGAGGCTCATGCCGAGATCAACCGGATTGTCCGCGCCCTGCGGGTCGAGGCGCGGAACAGCAACCACATCTTGATCCGCGCGGTCCGGGACCGGCAGCCGATCAACGTGATCGACGGCCAGTGCACGCATACGGTGCCCCTCGAACTCCTCGGGCTCCTTCAGGAAGACAGCTTCGTGGTCGTGCCGCTGTTTTCGCCCAGCAGGGCATTGGGCGTGATCATTGCCGACCATTTTGTCAGTCGTGCCCCGATCGACGAGGTGCAGATCCATGCCCTCGAGAGTTTTGCCAGCCAGGCCAGCCTGGCCATCGAGCATTGCCGACTGTATATGGCCATGCAGCGCAAGATCAAGGAACTGGAAGAGGTGACCAGCGAGCTGCAGAAAAACAAGGACCTGCTGGTGGAGACCGAGCGATACTCGGCCCTGGGCCACATGGCGGCGCAACTGGCCCACTCCATCCGCAACCCGATCACGGCCATCGGCGGAACGGCGCGACTGCTGGCCCGAAAAATCGATAACCCCGAGTGGTTGCAGTTTCTGTCCATGATGGCGGGGGAAGCGGAAAAAATCGAGAAAACCCTGGAGGACCTGTTTAATTTTGTCGAGCGGAGCAAGCCCGTGCTGGAACGCACGCATCTGTTGCCGTTGATCCGGAAAGCCCTCCTCCTGCACTTCAATGCACTCAACGACCGGAAGATACGGAAAACGGTTCTTTTCCCGGAACACGACCCGCTGGTCAAGGTTGACCCCCGGCAGATTCAGCAGGCGCTGGTGCACCTGATCCGCAACAGTATCGAAGCCATGCCGCAGGGAGGCGAGCTCACGGTGGAAGTTGTGGAGAAGGAAGAGCAGGTCGTGATTATTCTGACTGACACCGGTCTGGGGATGAACCGGGAAAACATAGGGCATGCCACCGATCCTTTCTACACTACCAAGATCATCGGCACCGGCATGGGCTTGGCGTTGGTGCGACGAATCGTCGAGGATCACGCAGGGGAGTTGGTCCTGGAAAGCGAGGACAACGGCGGGATGCAAGCGAGAATCGTTCTGCCTTCCGCCTCGAGGTAGGTCAGGAACAGCCGGGCTTGAAATGGGAAGAAAAAAAGAGGGGGGAAAGGACAACGTCCTTCCCCCTCTTTAGTCTGACGAGATTGAACCTTTGAAACCGTCTTAGAACTTGAGCTCGAAGCGGCTCATGGCAGCAAAAGCTGCATCGTCTTCTTCCATGTTGTCGTACGCAAAATCCGGAATCAGGTAACCGGCGGAGAAATAGACATCCGCACCTTTGCTGATGGTGTATTGCAGGATGGCGGAAAGCTCCCAGGCGCTGTCGAGAGCTTCACGGTTATTTGTGCCAGCCCATGCACCTTTGGGACCCTCGCCCAGCGGATTGGTTCCAGACCAAGCGTCAATATCCGCATAGACAATGTTACCGGTCAGCTTGAGATCTTCTTTGATTTGGTAGGAGGCCACCAGGCCGGCCCACAGCCAGTCGCCACCCGCACCAATGCTATAGTTGGAGATTTTACTGTTATCCTTGGAGCCGAGCATGACAAAACCGAAAGCAGTGTCCGGCTGGAAGCCATCCTGGGTGAAACCGATGTTCAGACCGATGTTCAGCTTGTCGATCTGATAGTTCGGGAAAATATAGCCGCCAAAGCCGGTATCGTCGGAGCCGATGTTATCGACCTTAGTAATATCCAAGTTGCTATCATCATACCAGGAGTTGAACCCGTTGATATCGCTGCCAGTGACCGCGAGTTCGCCATAAAAACCGAACTGCCCGCTCTTGCCGGCGGCATAAATGGAGCCGAAGAAGCCCTCGTTGGCTTCAAAAACACCAAGGGTTTCCACACGTTCATCCGTTTGGTAACCGACCATGCCGCCGATGGTCCAATCCTTGTTCAGCTTGGCCTTGGCGTGGACACCAAAACGAATTTCGTCGTTATCCTCGTTTTTATCCTGGGGGCTCACATCGTCACTCTGAGCCTCTTCCATCCACTCGACAAAGGGGTTGATCTCAACGTTGTCGACCTTGACGATGCCACGGAAACCGGTCAGATGGACATCGTCGTAGAAGAAGTTGTAGGTCGTCGGTTGGGGACCATAGGTGGAACGATATTTACCGACTTCCAGAGTGAACATGTCGCTGAAGGGAATACCGACATAGGCCATGTCGACCCAGATGTCACCGGATTTCGAACCGAGAGGCGAAGGATCAGTGTCGTTGTCGCCCATCAGGCTCTCGTACATACGGATGCGGGCCTTAGCATAGGCGCCGCCGGCAGCGGTGCCGGTGACGTTGAGGCGGACACGGGAGTCCATGTTGGTTTGCGAACCATAATGGCCGACATTGGGGCTCTTATTGCCATAACCATCTTTGTATTCGTCGCTCATGTACCACAGACGGACACGGGCGTCACCGGTGATCTTGACACCCGGTTCGACAGCGGCGGCGGAAGCGGTCGAGGCAATGCCGCTTACCAGCATCAGGGCCGCGCCTGCAACAAGTACTTTCTTCATATTCCTCTCCTTTTTCTGTTGTTCATTGCATGTTTCCCAGCAACGGGAAACCTTTTCCCTCAATGAGTTATGGCTGCACGGTATAGTAAGTTTGCCTAGCCGTCAAGTTTTTTTTACCGCAGGTAAAAAAAATTTTACTATCATTTTGTTCGAAATGTCGAGCATCTCAGCACAGATGTTTCCTGTCACCGGGAGGTTGCCGGACATTTTTGATACTCCCGGCAACGGATGGCAAGATTTCCTGGTCATTCGGCAAGATCACCGGTTACGGCGGGTTGATCTTGCAGGTATAACTGGCTGTGAGGCTTTACCTTGAAAGTGTAACAGTTGAGATAGGTTGAGGAGCCGTGCCAGAACACGAAGGGGTAGCTGGTTTCCGCCTCGGCGAAGTACACGCGGTACTCGGTGCTGCCCTTGTCGGCACCGGCGACCTGGTAGTTGGCGATATAGCCGGGAATTTTCCTGCTCTCCCAGAGGCGGACCAGGCTGTTGCTCTCCCAGGTCAGGGCGGAGAGCGAGCCGCCGTCGAAATAGCGGAGATTGGGCATGAACGGCACGGTTTCCAGGCGGTTGCGGCCGACCAGAATATCGTTGATGCCGTCGCCGTCAAGATCGGCCACCACGATGCGCGTCCGTACCCAGGCCGTTTCCTTCTCGGACAGCGCCGCATTGTTGGGGCTGGTCAGGGTTCCGAAAAAGTTGTTGCTGGCTCCGAACGCATCGGGGCTGGTCCAGCGCAGGGTTCCCACCGTATCGTAGAGTTGCAGGCGATTGTTGTTGCCGAGGGCAATGGTGACCTTGGAACCGCCGCCTTCGATGTCGGCCTGGACGAAGTCAAAGATATTCACTTCCTTGGGCAGGTTCAACCGCGCCCCTTCCGTCAGGGTGTTGTCCGGGTTGAGCGTCATCTGGTGGATATTGCTGCCGCCCAGGTCGTCGCTCAGGCTGCTTTGACCGATCAGGACGGGTTCCTCGCCCTGCGCCCCCATGGTGCGCAGGTACCAGGAGACGTGTTCGAAGAGAAACGTCATCTTCTTGCCGTTCCATTCCAGGGCGGAGGAGTCGGGCAGATCCTGGTTGCTGCCGCTGATATAGATTTCCTGCAAGCCGTTTTTGTTCACATCCCCCAGGGTGACCGAGTGATAACGGATGTGATTGGGCAGGTTGACGGTCGCCAGCATGCGGAACTGGCCGTCGTCGTTGCGGTACAGTATCAGGCTCGATGTGGTCAGCAGCACGATCTCTTCCTTGCCGTCCCCGTCCAGATCGCCGACGTTCATGTCCATGGTCTCGACGGGAATGCTTCTGCTGCGGAAGGTGTTGACCAACTCGAACGGGCCGCCCACCTCGAGCCCGGTGGTCATGCCGGCAAGGTGGCCCTCGCGGTACGCCCGGTCGGGATGCGCGGTCTGAAAGGCGCTCGTGCCGCCGGGTTGAGCGGGGCCGGACTTCATCTCGGGGCGGGGTTTGTCAAAGACGGCGCCGCTGATGTCCCAGGCCAATTCATCGATGGCTGTCATGGCGTCGTCAACGGCGTTGAAGCTTTGCAGGAATCGTTTCGGCGTCTGCCCCGACGTCTGTGTGAAGACATAGCCGGTCAACTCGAACTGATTGCTCTTGGGAGCCAGCGAACCGATGATGAGATAATCGGCCCCGGATTGGCGGAGCTGCTGGGCAAAGGCGACGTGGTCGCCGGATTTGAGCGATTTGGCCATCCGCTCGGAAGCCGTTCCTTGCGCGATGGCGGCGACGTTGGCCCGCGCGGCGAGCCTGCTGGCCAGGGTGCTGGCAAGCCCGTTGCGCAGATAGGTATAGGAGCCGGGAATTTCGACGTCGAAGGGGAGAACGATCACCTGCGGTTTGGCCGGCGCCGGGGATTTGGCCGGTGGGGCCGGCGTCGCCGGAGCCGAGTGTGCCGCCGTGGCAAAGAGCATGCAGCAGCCCAGCAGGAAGGTCACTAGGAATCGTGTCCGGTGCAAGGCGGTCAAGGGTGTGCGCAAAGAGAGAACATTCACGGTAAGTGCTCCTTTCTCAATTAAAAGAAGGGGATGTCAGCAAAGACCAGAGGGTATTGTTGACCGTGCCGATGATAGCACAAATTTCTCAAATTTTCTGTGTTTTGGACAAAAAGGGAAGAAAAAACTAAGTAGAGCCCGGAAAAACGCGCCATCCGGGGGAATGCGCTGAAGGGTGCCCCTTTCCGGGCCGATCCGGTCGATCCGGTCAAGTCAGCCGGGTGGCGATCAACCCGTAGAACGAATCGTCGTTGCTGAACAACCAGCCCAGATGGGTGTGGCAGACGGCACAGAGCACAATCTGCCAGCGGTAGCCGGGAAACCAGGTGAACTCGGCGGATGGGGCGCTGCGGGGCGTGGTTCCCGGTGCCGCGCGGAAACAGCGGATCTCGAAGGCGATGCCGGCGGGATTGAAAAAGGCGTGCTCGTGGCGGCCGTTGACCGTGGTGGCCTGCTGCCGGCGGGTGATTTCGGTGCCACAGACGGCGCAAAGGATGGCCTCATTCTCCCGTTTTTTCGACGAGTCGCCCGGATGAGCGGTCGGTGGTCGGCCCACTGTGGCGGCCGGCCGGCGGCTGCGGCAGGCATGCGGTTCAACCGGCTTGGCGTGCTGCGGTGCGGTAATGGGCGACAATCGCTTGCACCATGTCGCTGATGGTATACCGCTCGGGCTGGATGTCGACCGACAGACCGTATTCCCGGATGGTTTCGGCGGTGATCGGCCCGATGGCGGCGATGGTCACCCGGTCGAGCAGCCGGTGCAGTTCCTCCTCGTTGGCGGCGTCGATCAGGGTGAGGAAGTTGGTCACGGTCGAGGAACTGGTGAAGGTGAGCACGTCAATCGAGCCCTCGAGCAATTGATCGCGCAATTCCTCTTTGGGACCGGGCGGGGGGACGTTGCGGTAGACCGGCGCAATGGTCACCTGGGCGCCGGCATCGGCGAGCATCTCGGGCAGGATTTCGTTCGCCCGTAGGGCCCGGGGCAGGAGGATGCGGTTGCCCTGCACCTCGGTCCGGAGCAGTGCCTCGGCCAGCCCCTCGCCGGTGAATTTCTCCGGGAGCAGGTCCGGCTTGATGCCGTATTTTCGCAATTCTTCTGCGGTGGCTCTGCCAACCACGGCAATGCTGATCCCGGCCAGGAGGCGGCTGTCGTGGCCCAGGGCGAACAGCCGCCGGAAGAAGTGGGTGACCGCGTTGATGCTGGTAAACAGCAGCCACTGGTAGCTGCCGATCTCCGCAATGGCCGCATCGACGATGCGGTAATCGTCCACCGGCTCGATGTGGATGGTGGAATATTCGAGCACTTCCGCGCCCTGCTCCTCCAGTTGGGCCACCAGGTCGCTGGCCTGCTCTCGGGTACGGGTGACGACGATCCGCCGGCCGAACAGCGGCCGCTTCTCGAACCAGTCGATGGTGGAGCGGAGCTTGACCACCTCGCCGACGATGATCAGGGCCGGGGGCTTGATGTCGGCCTGCTGCACCACATCGCAGATGGTGGCCAGGGTCCCGACCACTGAGCGCTGCTGCGGGGTCGAGGCCCAGCGGACCACCGCCACCGGCGTGTCCGGCGAACGGCCGTGATCGATCAGTTTGCGGGTGATGCCGGGCAGGGTCTTGATGCCCATGTAGATGACAATGGTGCCTGCGCCGGTGGCCAGTTTCTCCCAGGAAATATTGGAAAATTTCTTGGTCGGGTCCTCGTGGCCGGTGACGAAGGCCACCGAGGCGGTGTAGCCGCGGTGGGTGATGGGGATGCCGGCGTAGGTGGCGGCTGCGGTGGCCGAGGTCACGCCCGGCACCACCTCGAAATCGATGCCCTCGGCCACCAACTCCTCGATTTCCTCGGCGCCCCGGCCGAAGATGAAGGGATCGCCGCCCTTGAGCCGCACCACCATCCGGCCCTGTTTGGCATGGTCGACCAACAGTCGGTTGATCCCTTCCTGGGTGAAGGCGTGCAGGCCGCCGCCCTTCTTGCCGGCGTAGATCAACTGGGCGTTTTTCGGTACATATCCGAGCAGTTTTGGGTTGGCCAGGTAGTCGTAGACCACCACCTCGGCATGTTCGAGCAGGTATTTGCCGCGCAGGGTGATCAGGCCGGGATCGCCGGGACCGGCTCCAACGAGATAAACTTTGCCGGTCGCGGTTTGGGGGGAAGATGTGTTGGTCGTCACGGAGGTGGTCTTCTGCAAAATTATTCGGCGGCCGGCGAGCCGGCGCAATAGACGGCGTCGAGGATGGCCTTGCCTCCCCTGGCCAGCAGGGTTTCCGCCAGGGCGGTACCGAGTTCGGCGGCCTGTCCGGCCGGGGCGCTCGCCTGATCGCGGATCAGTTCGCGGCCGTCGACGCTGGCGATCAGGCCGGTCAGGGTCAGGGTATCGCCAGCCAGGGTGGCATGGGCCCCGATCGGCACCTGGCAGCCGCCTTCGAGGCGGAGAAGGAAGGCCCGTTCGGCGGCCACGGTCACGGCGGTGGCCGGATCGTGGAGAAACTGCAAGCCCACCAGCAGTTCGGCGTCGTCCCGGCGCAATTCAATGCCCAGCGCGCCCTGGCTGATGGCCGGGAGCATCTGCGCCGGCTCCAGCAGGGCGGTGATCCGGTTTGCCAGGCCCAGGCGGTGCAGGCCGGCCCCGGCCAGGATGACGGCGTCGAACACGCCCTCGTCGAGCTTGCGCAGCCGGGTGTCGATATTGCCGCGCAGATCGACGATGGCGAGATCGGGTCGCAGGGCCGCCAGTTGCGACCGGCGCCGCAGGCTGGAGGTGCCCACGGTGGCGCCGGCGGGCAGGGCCGCGATCGAGTCGTATCCGACCGAGAGGAAGGCGTCCTTCGCGGTCTCGCGTAGTGGGATGATGCCGATATGCAAGCCGGCCGGCAGCTCGGTGGGCACATCCTTCATCGAGTGCACGGCCAGATCGACCTCGCCCGCCAGGAGAGCATCCTCGATCTCCTTGACGAAGAGCCCCTTGCCGCCGACCTTGGCCAGCGGCACGTCCAGGATCCGGTCGCCCTTGGTGGTGATTTTAACCAGTTCCACCCGCACGCCGGGATGGGCCTGTTCGATCCGGTTCTTGACCCAGGTGGATTGGGTCACCGCCAGGAGGCTGGCGCGGGTCCCTATGCGCAGCAATGTTCTCATGCACCGGTCCTGTTGCGAAAAAATCGATCCGAGGAAAGCAGTAGCGGCGATATACCGCCTGCACGGTTATTTGTCAATTTCGTCGACAAGGGCGGCGGCCAGCAGCGGCAGCATCAGTTCGTGGTGGCCGGTGAAATGGAAGCCCTTGCCGCCCTCCAGGGTGGGACGGTGGACCACGTTGGTCGCCGGGCGGTAGTGGCGGATGAAGTCGAAGTTGGCGGTGGTGAAACACTTGACCTGATGGCCGAGGTTGCGGACCACGGTGAGCGCCTTGAGGAAGACCTCGGGCAGGAGCACCGCCGAGCCCACATTGAGGTAGACGCCCCCTTCCAGTTCGCTGACCAGGCGGCAGAAGACCCGGAAATCGTGGTGGCCGGCCTGGCCGATGGCGCCGCCGTCCGCCGAGGGATGGATATGGATGATGTCCGTGCCCATGGCCACGTGCACGGTTATTGGTATTTTTAATTGGGCGGCCATGGCCAAAAGGCTCTGGTCGTTGTGGGGGAACCGGTTGGCCAGCAGGGTTTCGCCCACGGCGTGGCCGATGCCGATGCCCCGCCTGGCCCCGTCGACGATGGCGCCGTTGAGTACTTCGCCGGTTTCCTTGGCGGCACCGAAGGCACCGGCACCGAGGACATCGGCCACTTCCTCTGAGGTCCGGCCGACCATGGCGATCTCGGCGTCATGGATGATGCCGGCGCCGTTCAAGGCGATGGCGGTGAGGATACCCCGCCGCATCAGATCGATCAGGATCGGATTGAGCCCCATCTTGATCACATGGGCGCCCATGCCGAGGATGACCGGCCGGCCCTGGCGTCGGGCCGCCGCGATCCGCTGCACCAGATCGGGGAAGTCGGCGCCGGCCAGCTGGGCGGGCAGGGCGGCCAGCAGCTGGCGCACGGTCATGCCCGGTTGGACCGGCGAGGCGAAATCGTCGACGCTGACCTTGGAGTGGCGGCCATGGACGGAATAGGTGTGCAGACCGCTGAAATCAAGGGGAGCGGGATAGTTTGCCATGGATGGTTCGGGGAATGCGGAGGAAAAACGGAAGGCAGCGTCAGGAGGCGCCGAACATCTGGCGTTCGACGATCTCGCAGACCACATGCTCCAGCCACAGGTGCGTTTCCTGGATATGGGGGGTCGAATCCGAGGGCACGTTGAGCACCAGGTCGCAGATGGCGGCGAGATCGCCGCCCGGCCGAACCGTGCCGCCGGTGAGGGCCACGGTTTTCATGCCGATGTCCCGCGCCGCCTGCATGGCCTTGACCACATTGGCCGAGGTGCCGGAGGTGGAGATGCCCAGAGTCAGGTCTTCCGGCTTGCCCAGGGCCTGAATCTGCTTGGCGAAAACCAGTTCGTAGGAAAAATCGTTGGCAATGGAGGTGAGCACCGAGGTGTCGGTGGTCAGGGCCAGGGCCGGCAGGGGACGGCGGTTGATGAGGAAGCGGTTGACGAATTCGGCGGCCAGATGCTGGGCGTCGGCCGCGCTGCCGCCGTTGCCGAAAATGAGCAGCTTGCCGCCGTCCTCGAACACTTCCCGAATCCACTCGGTCAGGCGGATGATGTCGTCTGCGGCCTCCTTGACAAAGGCCTCCTTGGCCATGATGGACTGGACCAGATTGGTCGAAAGCAGTGTATTCATGTCCCCCACCATATAGAAAAAGCCGGGGCTGTCAAACAAAAAAACGTTTCCGCACCAGGAAGGCGCGGAAACGTTTGTGCGTGAATATGGGCCGATCCGCTTACGGCAACTGCTGCATGATCAGGGCGGAGACTTCCTTGATGTTCTTGGAGCCGTCAATGGAAATCACCGGGGTGCCGGCCAGTTTCTTGAAGTAGTTGACCGCGGCCATGGTACCGGTCTTGTCGTCGTAGTAGATGTCGTGGCGCTTGTTGATGGCGCCCTCGTCCTGATCGTCGGCGCGGGCGGACAGATCGCCGCCGCAGACGCGGCACACCAGCTTGCCGTCTTTCTCAACCGGCTTGATGGCCTCGAAGGCGATGTGGTTGGGATGGTTGTTGTCGTTGGCGCAGAGGCGGCGGCCCATGATGCGGTCCTTGGCGATCTGGCGGTCCAGCATGATCTCGACCACGTAGTCGAGCTTCATGCCGGCATTCTTCAGGGCCTTGTCCAGCGCTTCGGCCTGGGCCAGCGAGCGGGGGAAACCGTCGAGCAGCCAGCCTTTTTCCTTCGATTTGGCAAGGGTTTCAAGCACCATCGGAATGGTGATCTCGTCGGGCACCAGGTCGCCCCGATCGATGTAGGCCTTGGCCTTCTTGCCCAATTCGGTCCCGCCCTTGATGTGCTCGCGGAAAATGGCGCCCGATTCGATGTGGTCGATGCCGTATTTTTCCTTGATGATGGCGCCCTGGGTGCCCTTGCCGCTGCCGTTCGGACCGAAAGTCAGGATGTTCATGCCGGATTCCTCCATGTCTGGTTCAGAGAATTGTTAGGTAACGCCCTTATATTGCAAGAAAAAGATCGGTTCGAAAAATGAATGACCTCTCATTGGCCGATGAATATACCGTACCTTGGTTGAATGCGCCATGAAAAATGATGGTTTCGATCAGGCGAAGTGATGAGCGGGGCAAAACACAGGAATACGCCCCGATAGTGCCAGAAAAATGGCAGCATTGCGGCGGGCGGTTGCCGGTGGCGCGCGGCCCGTTTTCCCCGCGTGGCGGGAGGGGCCGGAGCATACTTTTTGACAAGGCGCCGGAAAGAGGGTAGAAAACGGCGCAGACGCGTCTCTTCTTCAATTTTTCCGGGTGATGACAGGTATGAAGGAAATCAGGGTCGGATTGATCGGGTTTGGCACCGTGGGCAAGGGATTGGCGGAAGTGCTGCTGTCGCAGCAACAACGGCTGGCCAGGCGAACCGGCATGTCCATCCACCTGGCGGGCATCGCCGATCACAGCGCCACCGGACTGCCGGAGCGATTCAGCGGCATCCCGTTGACCAAGGACGGCATGGACCTGATCAACAACCCGGATCTCGACATCATCGTCGAACTGATCGGCGGCATCGAGCCGGCCAAGACCTTTGTCATGCAGGCCATCGCGGCGGGCAAGCACGTGGTCACCGCCAACAAGGCCCTCTTGTCGCAGGAGGGCGCCGACATCTTCGCCGCCGCGGCCAAGCAGGGGGTCGAGGTGGGCTTCGAGGCCAGCGTCGGCGGCGGCATCCCGGTGATCAAGGCCCTCAAGGAGGGGCTGGTGGCCAACAAAATCCTCTCGATCATGGGGATCATGAATGGCACCGCCAACTACATCCTCACCCGGATGACCGACGAGGGCATCCCCTTTGCCGAGGTGCTCAAGGAGGCGCAGAAGCTGGGATTTGCCGAGGCCGACCCCACCTACGATGTCGAGGGCATCGACACCGCCCACAAGCTGGCCATCCTGATGACCATCGCCTACGGCACGCCGATCACCCACAAGCAGATCGCCACCGAGGGCATTGCCCAGATCGAGCCCATGGACATCGAACTGGCGCGGGAATTCGGCTGCCGCATCAAGCTGCTGGCCATCAGCCGCAACCACGGCGACCATGTCGAGGCCCGGGTGCACCCCACCATGGTGCCGCAGAACCACCTGTTGGCCTCGATCAACGGCGCTTTCAACGCCATCCATTTCCAGGGCGACACCGTGGGCAAGGTCCTGCTGTACGGGCTCGGCGCGGGCATGATCCCCACCGGCAGCGCCGTGGCCGCCGACGTGGTCGACATCGCCCGCAACATCGCCTGCGGCTCCATCGGCCGGGTGCCGGCGCTGTCCTACCTGCCCGATCAGATGCAGGTCCGCCGCATCACCCCCATGGACGAGTTGCAAGGGCCCTACTATTTCCGCTGCACCGTGCTCGACCGGCCCGGCGTGCTGGCCTCCATCGCCGGCATCCTCGCCAAGCACGAGATCAGCATCGAGTCGGTGATCCAGAAGGGCCGCAAGGAGATCGGCGCCGTGCCGCTGGTGGTCGTCACCCACAGTGCCAAGGAATCAGCGATCCGCGCCGCTTTAGACGAGATCGGCCGGCTCGACAGCGTCACCGCGCCGGTGGTCAAGATCCGCATCCTGGAGGAGGAGTGAGCCCCCGAGGGTGCACTCGCCTGACGCGATGAAATATATTCTTCTGATCGGCGACGGCATGGGCGATGTGCCCGTTCCGGCCCTGGGCGGGCGCACGCCCCTGGAGGCGGCTGACACCCCGACCATGGACCGGCTGGCCCAACAGGCCGAGATGCTCCTGGTGCGGACCGTGCCCGAGGGCTATTCGCCGGGCAGCGACGTGGCCAACCTGTCGCTCATGGGCTACGAGCCGGAGCGATACTACACCGGCCGGGCGCCGCTGGAGGCGGCCAGCCTAGGCGTGGAGCTGGCGCCGGCGGAAACCGCCTTCCGCTGCAATCTGGTCCATGTCGACCGGCCGGGCGACGGCCGCCTGATCATGATCGACTACAGCAGCGGCCACATCACCACCGGCGAGAGCCGGCAGTTGATCGAGGCGCTCCAGGCCGAATGCGGCAACGATCTGCTGCGCCTCTATCCGGGCGTGAGCTACCGCCATCTTCTGGTCTATCGCGGCGAGGTGCCCGCCGGCTTCACCACCGTGCCGCCCCACGATCATTCCGATCAGGACGTGGCGGGATTTTTTCAGGCATACCGGCAGATCGAGGCTTTTCCGCCGCTGCTGGCCAGGGCCGAGCGCATTCTGGCCGACCATCCGGTCAACCGGGAGCGGCAGCGGCAGGGCAAACGGACGGCCAACGCCATCTGGCTGTGGGGCGAGGGCAAGCGGCCGGCCATGGCGACTCTGGAGGCCCGTTTCGGCATCCGGGGTGGCCTGATTTCGGCGGTTGACCTGCTCAAGGGATTGGGTGTGCTCGGCGGCCTGACCGTGGTCGATGTGCCCGGCGCCACCGGCTACCTCGACACCAACTACGAGGGCAAGGCCCAGGCGGCGCTCGATATTCTGGAGAAGGACGATTTCGTCCTCGTCCATGTCGAGGCCCCGGACGAGACCGGCCATCAGGGCCTGGTGGAGGAGAAGGTGCGGGCGGTGGCCGATTTCGACCGGCGCATCGTCGCCCCTATCGTCGAGGCTATGGAGCGGCGCGGCGAACCCTTCCGCCTGGTGGTGACCATGGATCACTACACCCCGATCCAGCGCCGCACCCACGAGGACTGGCCGGTGCCGATGTTTCTCTACGATTCCCGTGGTCTCGCCGCACCGGCCAACCGGACCTACACCGAGGCCCATGTGCTTGCCGCGGTACAGGAAAGCGGGCAGGCCATGCTCTCCGGCGCGGCCTTTTTCCGGCGCTTTGTCGAGCGGGAGGTGCACCAATGAGCAAACTGGAGGTCAGCCTGGCGGAGCCGGTGTTCACCACCACCTACCGGGTGATCTACGGCGACACCGATGCGGCGGGCGTGGTCTACAACGCCAACTATCTCCGCTATTTCGAAATCGGCCGCACCGAGATGATGCGCGCCTGGGCCCTGCCCTACAGCGCCATCGAGGAGTTGGGCTGCATCCTGCCGGTGACCGAGAGCTACCTCCGCTTCAAGGCGCCGGCCGCCTACGACGACCTGCTCACCATCGCCACCTCGCTGGTCGAGGTGAGCAAGGTGACCTGCCGCTTCCATTACGCCATCTCCCGGCAGGAGACGGCGGACCGGGCGACGCTTCTGGTCAGGGGATTCACCGTGCATGCCTGCGTCAATCGCCAGGGAAAACTGACGCCCTTTCCGCCAGTTGTGCTGGAAAAGATCAAGGCGATCTTGGAAAAGAGGACGCCAAGCCAACAGAATGGTTGACTTTCCAGCCCCATCGGGTATTATCGCCAGACCGTGACGCGGGGTGGAGCAGTCTGGTAGCTCGTCGGGCTCATAACCCGAAGGTCAAAGGTTCAAATCCTTTCCCCGCTACCAAAAAAACACACAAGCCCTTATGGATTCTTTCCATAAGGGCTTTTTCTTTTTTATGGGCTATTCCTAACGGTTGAAATCAACGACGCTACACGGCTTTATCGCGCAGCTTCCGGTGGATTGATGGGTTGGGCTACTCCGCGAAGCACGCGGTCTGCCGCTGAAGTGAAGCCGGCATACTCAGGCTGCAAGCGCGGTCTGGTCACGGTGGTCGGCAGCGCGGCATCTCTCACCTTCGGCGAGTTCATGTCGCGCGCGTCTCCCCACTTGCCGGCGCCGATGAAGTTGTCGGCGTTGACGGATTTGACGGAGCAATAAAGAGCAGCGCCGAAACTATCAGATAACCTAGTGCCACCTGCTGTGACAGATCGGTCGAGAAATGCCAGGGAAGGTAGATGCCACCGGCCGGCGCCGCCGAATGAATGAGGCCAAACAGCGTGCAAACGGCGCAGAGCGCGGCATAAACGGCGGCGCTGCGGGTCTTGCCGTCGATCAGGTCGGCCAGCAACCCGCCCCAGAGGATGGCGGTGAGGATGAAACCATGCCCCACCAGGCCAAGCACTTCAAGTTCGCCAGTGACCGAGACGGGCGTGGCAGCGACGCCCAATTTCTCGATCAGGCTTTCGGCGTTGGTCAGTGCCAGATAGCTGATGGACGGGATCATGGCGAAGACCACGGCCTGAGCGTGGCGGCGCGGGGACTCGACAAAAGCCTGCGCCACGATCTCGATACCGACGAACAGGAGGACGGGAGTGATGACCGCCTCCGGGATCGCCTCGATCACGAACTGGAAGATGCCGAGCACGCCGCCGATGCCGATGAAAAGGCCGGTCGCCAGCGTATAGGCGGCCCGTCCACCCATTGCCTTGTAAGCGGGATGGCCGATGTAGGGGGTGGTCTGCGCCACGCCGCCGCAAAGAGCGGCGACCATGGTGGACAGCGCTTCGGTCAGGAGGATGTCGCGCGTCCTGTATTCGTCGCCGGCGACGCGGGCGCTCTCGGTGTTGTTGATGCCGCCCAGGATGGTGACCAGCGCGAAGGGGAAGGCGATGGGCAGATAGGTGAAGGCGATGCCCAGGCCGTGCACGAACTCCAGGGTCGGCACAGGGGTGGCGGGATGGAGTGCGAAAGAGGGCATGGCAGCGTTCGCGAGGCCGAAGAGCCCAAAGGCAACGGAGCCGTAGTAAAGCGCGCAGCCGAGCAGCACCGCCCCGAGCGCCCCCGGCATTCCCAGCGGCAGCCGCCGCCGGGCCAGGAAGGCATAGAAGATGACCCCCAGGGAAGCGACCCCCGCGACCGGCGCGGAGAAGATCTTCATCAAGGGAAAGAAGGCGAGCAGCGTGACGCCGATGCCGGCGAGCGAGCCCAGAAGCCCCGCCTGCGGGATGTGCCGCCGCACCCATTCGCCGCAAAAAGAGAGCGCCAGCTTGAGCACCCCGATAATCATCAGCGTGGCCATACCCACCTGCCAGGCTGCCACAGGGTCTTTGGTTTCGAGAAAGACCGGGCCGATGACGGCGGAAGTGATGCCGATGGAAGACGGCGTGTCCAGCCCCAGCGGCATCGCCGTGACATCGGTGCGCCCCGTCCGCTTTGCCAGACGGAACGCGAGCCAGGTGTAGGCGACATCGCCAACCAGCACCCCCAGCGCGGTGCCGGGAATCATCAACGTGAAGATACTGTCGAGCGGATAGGCGAAGACACCGGCAAGGATGCTGGTGAGGATCACCAGGTTGCTGATGTTGTCGAGGATGAGACCGAAGAAGGCGTTCAAATCCCCCCATTGCGCCCACTGGTAGCCACGGTAACGAAACGGCGTTGTCATGATTGCCCCCTGATCGGTTAAAATGGCAAAACCCTGCAACAAAAGCGCCTCGCGGACACGGGCGCGAAGGCCGGGCAAACCGCATATCCATTCCCGGCGCCTGCCATCGGCCTTCCGATGGCCCGACCTTGGTCAACGTGCCGGCCCCGGAATGCCCCGCCGTCAACCCCCGCCCAAAAAAAACGACCAGCGGATTGATTCTATTGGCAGAATGAGGCCACCTTCCGTTTTAGACAACTGACTTGGCCGGATTTGTTGATTTGAGGATACAGAGGAGCGCGATACTCGGTCAATGAAATAGTCCTGCGATTTTCGTTAGTTCAAGCTGAGTTGTGATTTTTGGGATTCTGATGAATGGGGCCAGGAGTCGAGCAGCCTGCGCTATGCCGGATGGCAACAAGCAACCTTCTTGCAAACGGATTTGGCCCATTTCCTGTGCCTGCGGGGGTGCGGAACGGGCAAAATACCGATACAATGCCATGCGGTGACGACCGGCGCCCATGAGTGGCTGCGGGCGTCTTTCCCTCACCATTCCTGAAACAGCCCTGGTTCGGAACAATGCACGATCAGCCTCCCAGCACGGACACCCCTGTTGAGCGCATCGCCGGTTCGGTCGAGCGGGTCACCTTCCACAGCGAGGAGTCCGGTTTCTGCGTGCTCCGGATCAAGGTCAAGGGCAAGCGCGACCTGGTCACGGTGGTCGGCAGCGCGGCGGCCATCACGCCGGGCGAGTTCGTCGAGTGCGTGGGCATCTGGCATAACGACAGGACCCACGGCGTGCAGTTCAAGGCCTCGCAGTTGCGAACCGTTCCCCCGACCACCCTGGAAGGTATCGAGAAGTACCTGGGTTCAGGCATGGTCAAGGGAATCGGCCCCCATTACGCCAAAATCCTGGTCAAGGCCTTCGGCGTCGACGTGTTCACCGTGATCGAGGAGACGCCGGAACGCCTGCTGACCCTTCCGGGCATCGGCAGGAAACGGACGGACAGGATCATTGCCGCCTGGGCCGAGCAGAGGGCGATCCGGGAGATCATGGTTTTCCTCCATTCCCATGGCGTGGGCACCGGCCGCGCGGTCAGGATCTACAAGGTCTACGGCGACGAGGCCGTGGCCAAGGTCATGGAGAATCCCTACCGGCTGGCCCTCGACATCCACGGCATCGGCTTCAAAACCGCCGACATCATCGCCGGCCGGCTCGGCATCGCTCCCGATTCATTGATTCGCGCCCAGGCCGGCGTGCGCCACGTCCTGCAGGAATTGTCCGCCGACGGCCATTGCGCCGCGCCCCACGAGGTCCTGGTCAAAAAATCCGGCGAACTCCTGGCCATCGCTGACGAAACCCTGGCAGAGGCGATCCGGGAGGAGGTGCGCCAGGAAAACCTGGTGGCGGAAGAGATCGACGGCGTTTCCTGCCTGTTTCTGACGCCGCTGCACCGGGCCGAGGTCGGCGTGGCGAGCGGCATCGGGCGGATTCTGGGCGGGCCGCCGCCCTGGGGCCGGATCGATGCCGACAAGGCGCTCCCCTGGGTGGAGGAACAGACGGGCCTGAGCCTGTCGCCGTCGCAGAAGGATGCCGTGCGGCTCGCCCTTGCCAGCAAGGCGCTCATCATCACCGGCGGGCCGGGGACCGGCAAGACGACGCTGGTCAACGGCATCCTCAATATCCTGGCCGCCAAGCAACTCGGCATCCTGCTGGCCGCGCCGACCGGCCGCGCGGCCAAGCGGATGAGCGAGACCACCGGCCGGGAAGCCAAGACCATCCACCGTCTGCTGGAATTCGATCCGCAAAGCTTCGGCTTCAAGCGGAACAGGGAGCACCCGCTCGACGCCGACCTGCTCGTCATCGACGAGTCGTCCATGGTGGATGTGGTGCTGATGAACAAGCTGCTGGCGGCGGTGCCGGACCGGGCCGCGCTCGTGCTGGTGGGCGACGTGGACCAGTTGCCGTCGGTCGGTCCCGGCGCGGTGCTGGCCGATCTCATGGCCTCCGGCGCGGTGCCGACCGTGCGGCTGACCGAGATCTTCCGCCAGGCGGCCACCTCGCAGATCGTCGTCAACGCCCACCGGATCAACCGCGGCGAGATGCCGCTCAACAACAAAACCGAGGGGCTGTCCGACTTCTACTTCGTCGCGGCGGCAACCCCGGAGGAGATCCACGCCAAACTGCTGCAGGTGGTTGCCGAGCGCATCCCGAAGCGGTTCGGCCTGCACCCGGTGCGGGACGTGCAGGTGCTCACCCCCATGAACCGGGGCGGCCTGGGGGCGCACGCCCTGAACGCCGAGTTGCAGAAGGTCCTGAACGGCAACGGCGAGCCGCGGGTGACCCGCTTCGGCACCACCTATTCGCCGGGCGACAAGATCATCCAGACCGTGAACAACTATACCAAGGAGGTCTTCAACGGCGATATCGGCCGGATTGTGGAGATCGACCCCGAAGAGAACCTGCTGAGGGCCGAGTACGACGGCAGAACGGTTGAATACGAATTCGGCGAACTGGACGAGGTGGCGCTGGCCTATGCCACCACCATCCACAAGAGCCAGGGGTCGGAATACCCCGCCGTGGTCATTCCCCTGGCGATGCAGCACTACCTGCTGCTGGAGCGGAACCTGCTCTATACCTCCGTGACCCGGGGCAGGAAACTGGTGACCATCATCGGCCAGCCGAAGGCCCTGGCCATGGCCGTCAGAAATCGCAACGTCCGTCGAAGGCTGACCAACCTGAAGGCCCGTTTGGCCGCCGAGGGGGGATGACGGGAGCAGGAACGGCGGGCGACGGCACGCCGGCCTACCGGGCCTCGTCGAGCAGTTTCCTGAGGAGCGAGGCGATTTCTTTCTTGATCAGCGGCTTCATTGCAAATCCTTTTATGCCCAACAACCGCGCCTTTTCTTCCGAAATCAGGTTGCTGTAGCCCGTGCAGAGGATGATGGGCACATCGGGCCGTATCTGCAGGATCCTGAGGGCGAGCTCGCTTCCCGTCATTCCCGACATGGTGTGGTCGGTGATCACTGCGTCGAAAAAATCCGGCTGGTTCTGAAAGGTCACCAGCGCATCCAAACCGTTGGTGCGTCCCGTCACCTTGTAGCCGAGCCGTTCCAGCATGAGCACCCCCAGTTCGACCAGCATTTCTTCGTCGTCGACGAACAGAATGCGCTCGGTGCCGGCAGGGGCTGTCTCGATGTACTCCAAACCATAGGTCGTCGCCTGCTCGGCGACCGGGAAATAGATCCGGAACACGGTCCCCCTGCCGATCTCGCTGTCGCACGTTATGAAACCGTGGTGACTGGTGACGATGCCGTGGACGATGGCGAGCCCCATGCCGGTCCCCTTGCCGACTTCCTTGGTGGTGAAGTAGGGGTCGAAAATTTTCTCCAGTATTTCCGGGGGAATACCGTTGCCGGTATCGCTCACGGCAAGTTCCACGAATTTTCCCGGCTGGATTTCCGGCCGATGCTGCAGGTCGTTTTTGGACAGCTCGCGGTTTGCGAGGGCGATCCCGAGGACACCGCCCGTGTGCTCCATGGCGTGAAAGGCATTGGTGCAGAGGTTGATCAGGACCTGGTGCAGTTGGGTCGGATCGGCAAAGACGGGCCAGGCGGCGGAACTCGGGTCCAGTTCGATCGAAATCGTCGACGGGAGCGACGGCCGCAGCAGCTTGACCGCCTCGTCGACCACGAGGCCGGGGAGCACCGAAATGCGTTTGGCGTCGGCCTGCCGGCTGAAGGCGAGAATCTGCTTCACCAGCGCGCTGGCCCTCTCCCCCGCTTCCTGGATGCGTTCAAGATGCTTGAACGCGAGCACATGGCGGGGAACGAGATCCAGCGCCATCTCCGTGTAGCCGAGGATCGCACCGAGGATATTGTTGAAATCGTGCGCGATTCCCCCGGCCAACGTGCCGATGGCCTCCATTTTCTGGGATTGGATCAACTGCGCCTGTAATTTTTTCTTCTCCTCCTCGGCCTTCCTGTTTTCGGTGATGTCCCTCGAAAAACTGGCGACCTGGATGACCTTGCCCTGGTTGTTCAGGATGGGATACAGCCGGATGCGGTAATGTTTCTGCTCGCGGTTCTCGTCGTATTCAACCAGCCTTCTTTCGTACAGGACCTGGTCGATGGCCTGCCGGCGCATGCCGGCCGCGTCCGAGGGGAGGTAATCGAACAGGTTCTGGCCCCGCATCCCGTCGGCACACAGCGTGCGCCGCCGCGCCGCGTTTTCGTTCAGGTCGAGGATGGTCCCGTCGGATTTGACCAGGATGACCGAATCGGAGGTGGCGTTGAACAGCGCCTTGAACCAGGCTACGCTTTTTTTGAGCTTTTCCTCCGTGAATTTTTTGTCGGTGATATCCCGGATGCTTTCAATGGCGCCAATGATCTTGCCCGATTGATCGTGGAGGGGAGAGGCCTTGGCAAAGACCCAGGCCCCCTTGTTGCCGTTGTACAGGGCCCTGCAGAAGACCTCCGTTGTCAGCGTCTCCCCGTGCCGCAGGATGTGCGGATACAGCGCGGCGACTTCCTCGCTGTCTTCGAGAATCAGGTCGATGAGCTGCGGCCGGGCCTCGCCGTAAAAGGGGACGGTGTAGGCATAGTTCCCTTTGCCCACCATCTCCGTCGCCGACAGACCGGTCATCTTCTCGATGGCCTTGTTCCAGATGATGATCCGCCCCTCCCGGTCGATGGCAAAGGTGGCGTCGGGAAGAAATTCAATGATGTCGGTCAGCCGCCTTCGTTCCTCCAGGAGTGCCGATTCGGCCTGCTTCCGCAGCAGCGCCTCGCCGATATGCGACGCGATCCCCTCGAGGAGCCCGAGCGAGTTCAGCGAGAAGCATCCCTTCTGTGTGTTGCTGCAATGGATGAGGCCGACGATTTGTTCCTTGACCCGGATGGGGATCAGGGCAAAGGACGCATACCCGCTGTACACGCATTGGTTGCGCGGATGCAATCTGAGATCGTGTTCTGGGGGGAGATCCAGGAGGCACCGGGAGTCGTTGACCCAATAACTGCCGCCTTGCGTGCAAAAGGGGCTCGCGGGGTCGGTCCGGCCGGACAGGACCAGGCCGCACGCACACGCCAGCCGGGCCTTGCCCTCCTTATCCCGGCAGATGATTCCGGACTCGGCGTACTCGAGCAGGGAATTTTCTTTCGAAAGAAAGGCGTCGGCAAAGCCTTTGTGGGCATAGAACGGGAAATCCTCCCCTTCCTGCAGGCGGATGCCGACCGCGTCGAACCCCGTGCCGCGCTGCAGCACGTCGAGGATGTGGTGGATGGATGCGGGCAAGGTGCCCAGGCCGCTGAGGATATGAAGGATTTCCCGGCCCATCTCCCGGTAGCCCTCCGATTTCTTCTGATCGGTGATATCGCGGAAAAAACAGTGGGTTTGTTGAAAGCGGCCGGTGGCATCCCGTCCGATTTTGCCGTCAAAGGAGACGGCCACGAGGGAGCCATCCTTCTGGATCATCTCGAACTCGGCGGACTTGACCTCGCCCAATTCCTTGTATTTGAGAAACCCCTTGCGGAAGGAGGACCGCCCGTCCGGATGGAGGAACTCGGCGAAGTTCTTGCCGATGACCTCCTCCCGGGTTCGTCCGAGCGTCTCGAGCCAGGTCTGGTTGACGTGGATGAAGCAGCCGTCCTCGTCGAGGGACTGATACCCGAAGGGCGCCAACTCGAGCAGTTGCTTCAGGTAGTCGTAATCCGTTCGAAGTCGCACCACTTCCTTCTTCAACTCGGCGAGTTGGTGTTCCAAAGAAGTCGGTTCGTCGGAATCTGGACGGGAAAGATCGCTCATCGGATACTCCGTGGCAGAATGATGACTGACACCACCTGAAGGTCGGCTGTCGGCATGAGTTAGGCGTTGCAAAACATAGTTGCAGAGGCTCCCGGATTTGTCGAGGAAATCTTTCCGAAAGGAGCGTTCCGGCCCGTCCGGTTTGCAAACGGCCATGCGGGCCGTTCCGGCGGCATGGCGTCATCGGCCATGCGAATCCGGGAGGCGTCCAATGGCCGGATGCGGAAAGGCACCGGCCCACGGAACCGGGGGGACAACCGGCAGAGGCGGAAAATCAAACAAACGGGGCAGAAGGAACAGGTTTCTGTCGGACCGCATGACGCGGCCCGACAGAAACCCGGAAGACGGCGCTGCTCGGAATTTCCGGGGCAGCCGAACCGACCGATGAACGGTACCGGCGGTGCGGTGGGGACGCCTGGCGGGGTAGGGCGGTCCGAGGAGGTATGCCGCCGTGACGGTATCGTTGCGCAAGCCGACAATGAGCACGGCCGGCTCCTCGCAACGGACAGACATCACAACGATTGGCTGCAAAAACACAAAAAACATTCCGGGAACGGGGCATGGCGCCTGGCCTTGCACCGCCCCCGGTGCTCCCGGCGCTGTCCACCGCCCCCTTGAGCGGGACGTTTTCGCTGGAAGCGCGCCTGTCAGACCTTGAAACGGCCGACCATGGCGTTCAGTTCACCGGCCAGCCGCGAGAGCGCGGTGGCGCTCTGGTCGACCTCGGTGCTGTTTCTGGTCATGTGGGCGGCCGCATCTTTGACTTCGCTGATTTCCTGGGCGATTTGGGAAGACACCACCGATCCCTGGGAGACGTTCTCGCTGACTTCGCTGATGCCTGCCGATGCCTGGCCGATGTTGCTGGCGATTTCCTTGGTCGCTGCCGACTGTTCGTCGACGGCCCCGGCGATGACGCCGACGATCTGGTTGACCTCGTCCACCACCTTGGTGATGGCGGCGATCTCGGCCACCGTGCCCGTGGTCGACTGCTGAATGCCTTCGACCCGTTCCTTGATCTCGTTGGTCGCGGAAGCGGTCTGCCGCGCCAATTCCTTGATTTCGTTGGCCACCACCGCAAACCCCTTGCCCGCCTCGCCGGCCCTGGCCGCCTCGATGGTGGCGTTCAAGGCAAGCAGGTTGACCTGCTCGGAGATGTCGGTGATCGTCTCGATGACCTTGCCGATATCCTTGGCCGACTCGCCCAGTTCGCTGATCTGGACCGAGGCCTTTTCGGTCTGCTGCACGGCCCCGGAAGTGATTTCGTTGGCCTTTTCGGCGTTGTCGGCAATTTGGGTGATGGTGGCGGTCATCTCCTCGACGGCGGCGGCCACCGTGGTGACGTTGCTGGAGGCCTCGCCCATGACCGCGGCCATGGTCCCCATGTTGGCGCTCATTTGCTCGCCCGCGGCGGCAACGGTGTTGGCCTTGCCTGAGGTCTGGCCGGCACTGGTGGACATCTGCTTGGCAATGTCCAGCAACTGGCCGGAAGCGGTCTGGAGCAGGCCCGCGTTCTGGGACACGTCCCGGATCACCACCTGGATTTTCTCGATGAAGACGTTGAACCATCGGGCCAACTCGCCCATCTCGTCCCGCGATCTGACTTCGAGCCGATGGGTCAGGTCCCCTTCGCCCTCGGCGATGTCCTTGAGGCCGGCCACCACCTGATGCAGCGGTTTGGTGATGGCGCCGACCAGGAAGGTGGACAGGCCGAGAAAGACGGCGATGCCGAGAGCCACGATGATGGCGATGGTCGTCACCGCCGACCTGGTCTGCTGCGCGATAACGGCGTTGGTCAGGCGCACCGTGGCCTCCACCGGCTCAATGGCCTTCTTGCCGGCCTCGTCGAGCTGTTTGGTCGTTTCCCGCTCCTTGACCCCGAGGGTCTGGGATTCCTCCATGAGCTTGAGGAAGGTCTGCACCGTGCCCTTGATGCCCTTGGCCTGCTCGATGAACTGTTTGTTCTGGAGGGCGACCGAGGTTTCCTGCAGGGCCGGGATGCTGTTCTTGACGATGGCGTCGGTGAGCTGCGTGAACGTGGCGATCAACGCGGTGTCGCCGGACAGGAGAAACTGGAATTGCAGGCTTTGCAGTTGGAGAAAACCGATCTTGCAGTCCCGGACGATGTTGAGCATTTCGTTCTCGACCGCGCTCAGATCGGACCCCTCCATCTGCAGCTCGGCTTGGCGCGCCTCGAGATCCTTTTGGATCTCGTCGAGCGATTGCAGTGCCTGGAGCAGGGTTTGGGCCATGGTCTGCTTGAGCTGCTCCTGCTGGCCATGGGTCCTGACCACCTCGGTGAAGACCTGCTGGTACCGGCCGACCATATCCTTGGCGGCGGCCAACTGGTCGGCGATGTCCCGGCCGCTGTTCGTCCGGGAAGTCGCGTCGATGGCCGTGCCGCTGTCGACGGTCAGTTGCTCGAACTGTCCCTTGACCTCGGTGGCGAAAAACTGGAGGTAGGTTTTTTCGGCGATCCGGGCATCCTGCATGAGGGTGATCAGCCGGTTGAAATCGGCCTTGGTGGTGTTGGCCCGGTTGATGTTGCCGTAATAATGAATCCCGGTTGCCACCAGGAGCAGAATGATCACGATGGTGAAGAGCACCAGGCCGTAGAGCCTGGCCTTGAGACTGGAAGCGAAAAGAGAGAAGGCCATGGGCATATTCCGTTCGAAGAGATTATGCGAATCCATGGGATTGCTGCTCCCTTGAATCCGCGGGAAAAACAGCCGACCTGACCACATCGTGCCGCAGCACAAAAAAAGCCCCGGAGCCGACTGGGCGGGCACCGGGGCGAAAAGTTCACTCCTCGTTCACTTGATGTCGAGTTTCGCCATGGCCGCCTGGTCGCCATTGTAGATGCCGCAGCCGATCACCACGTCGACGCCGTCGGTCATGGTGCATTTCTTGACGTAGGAAACCTTGCGGACGATGTCCTTGGTGCCGGGGACCGGCCAATAATATTCGACCCAGCCTTGGCCGGTTTCATTGGCCACGTTGTTCATGGCCACGAAGAAGCGTTTGCCTTTCTCGTCCTTGAGCCCGATCAGCTCATTGCCTTCCATCTTGTATTTGATCGGATGCATGAGCATCCTGGTTTCCTTGAGGCTGTGGATCCAGATGTAGGTTCCCTCGAACAGGAAGGGGCTGCCCTTGCCCTTGAATTTGGGGAAGGCGGCCGGTCCCTCTTTGGTCAGCAGGGCACAGGCTTCGTCGACCTTGGCGACAATGGTCTCCGGAACGGTCGGGGTCTCCTTGGCGGTTGTCTTGACGTACGCCTCGGATTCCGCGGCCAGTTGCTCGGGCATTGTCTCGGCAAAACCGGGGGCGGCGAGCAGTGTCAGCAGCAGGGTGCAAACCAGGGTGTTGACGATTTTTTTCACAACGGCCTCCTTGTGCAATGGGAAGAGAAGGGCTTTCCCTCGGCGGATGGGGAGGAAGCAGCGGCACGCGTCCATGCCCACCCTCCGGCCTCTGTCCGGCCCGTGCCGTGCAGACGGAAAAGCGGATTGGAACCACTAGGTATGGTATATCAAAACGAAAGGATGCGCGTCAAGGCGGCCCGGTCTTTTTTTCCCGCGGGAGGAAGGACGGAACCATTGAAAAGACAGGGCTCTTCGACGACGGTGCGGCCCCGGTCCGGCCGGGTGGCACTGCAGGGAGGGAGGGCAAACCGGGAGGAGCGGGGCGGAAGCCCGCCCCGGTCTCCCCCCGGTTCGATACCGGTCAGGTTACCAATGGGCCTCCTTGTTGGGAGCGCTGGCATAGGTGACCGTACCGGCCTTGAGGGCGGCCACCGCCTCCCGCACCTTGCCGCCCACGTCGCTGACCACCTTGACACCGCCCGCCGCCAGGGTGGCAAAGGCCTTGGGGCCGCAGTAGCCGGTCATCAGCACCTGGGCGCCCTTGTCGCTGACCATGGCCGCGGCCTGAATGCCCGCGCCCTTGAAGGCATTGACGTTGCTGCTGTTGTCCACCGCCTCCACGGCCATGGTGTCGGTATCGACAATCAGAATGTACGGGGCCCGGCCGAAGCGGGGATCGACCTCGCTGTCCAGCAGCGCGCCCTTGGCTGTCACGGCTACTTTCATGGTGTCGTCTCCTGGTCTTTTGGGTCAGTGCCCGCCGCCGCAGACCTGATCGTCCGCTATTTTCGGCAGGGTGCCGGCGATGAAATCCTCGACCACCGGCCGGATCTCCGGGCGGACGCCGTCGTGATAGACCTCGATGCCCGCCTGTTTGAATCCCATCAGGGGCCGCATGCCGATGCCGCCGACCACCAGGGCGTTGACCCCGGCCTCGGCCAGCAGGGCCACCGGCACCATGCAGCCGCCCTGGACATGCTCCTTGTTGGGCAGGATCGAGACCTGCCTGATCTGGCCGTTGTCCACATCGATGCAGGTGAACACGTCGCAGTGACCGAAATGGCCGGCCCGCATGCCGTCCAGCCCGCCTTGCCCCTCGGAGGGGATTGCCAATCGAACCATAGATTACTCCTGTTGCATTATGCTTTGTTGAGATGGGGGACCGCCTTGAGATCGACGATGCCCAAGGCGTTCATGGCCGGCGATGCGGCCAGGGTGTCCCAGATGTCCCGGACGCACCGATGGGCCGGGGTTGTCTCGCCGAACTCGAACAGGGTCGTGCCCGCCACCATGGCCCGGGTGAAGACCGGGTCGAACGGCACCCGCCCCAGCAGGGCGGCGTTCCGCCGGGTCGCCATGGCTTCGATGGCCTCGGTCATGTCGAGGTTGAGATCGTACTTGTTGACGCAGACCATGGCCGGCACCCGGAAGTGGGCGGCGAGATCGAGCACCCGCTCCAGGTCGTGGCGGCCCGAGACCGTGGGTTCGACCACGACCGCCAGGGCCGTGGCTCCGCCGATGGCGGCGATCACCGGGCAGCCGATACCCGGCGGGCCGTCGGTGATGAGGAGGTCATGCCCCTGCTCCTCGGCCAGTTGCCGGGCCTGGCGGCGCACCAGGCTGACCAGCTTGCCCGAGTTTTCCTCGGCGATCCCCAACCGGGCATGGACCATGGGGCCGAAGCGGGTGGCGGAGACGAACCACTCGCCGCAGCGCTGCACGGGAAAATCGATGGCCGCGGCCGGGCAGAAATCGACGCAGACGCCACAGCCTTCGCACCGGATGGGATCCACCGCGAACCGTTCGCTGATGGCGTCGAAGCGGCAGAGCGTGCGGCAGGTGCCGCATCCGGTGCAAAGATCGGGGTTGATCAGGGCCTTGCTGCCGCCCATGAAGTCGGCGCGCTGAACGACCTGCGGCGCCATCAGCAGATGCAGGTCGGCGGCGTCGACATCGGCGTCGCACAGGACGCTGTTTTTGGCCAGGGAGGCGAACGCCGCGGTCAGGCTGGTCTTGCCGGTGCCGCCTTTGCCGCTGACGATGACGAGTTCGCGCATGTCGTGGTGTTCCTGCACACAATGGTGTCAATCTGTTGATAGAGTTCGACGAACCGCTGCCGCCAGTCGGGCAGGGCGTCGACGATCAGCTGGCCGCGGGAGTAGGCCTCGGCGATGTGCCGGTCGAAGGGGATGGCCAGGAGCAGCGGCAGGTCCTCGGATTCGGCGTAGCGAAACACTGCGTCGTCGCCGAGATCGGCCCGGTTGACCACCAGGCCGGCGGGGATGCCGAGCAGCCGGACCGCCTCCACCGCCAGCTTGAGGTCGTGCAGCCCGAACGGGGTGGGCTCGGTGACGAGCACCACGAAGTCGGCGCCGTGCATGGCGGCGATCACCGGGCAGGAGGTGCCCGGCGGGGCGTCGATCAGGGTGATCCGCTCCGGATCGGCGGCAGCCCGGACCCGCTTGATCAGCGGCGGCGACATGGCCTCGCCCACCCGCAGGCGGCCGTCGATGAAGCCGACGGCACCGCTGCGGCCGAGCCGGATGGCGCCCACTTCGCGGCCGGTCTCGGTGATCGCGTCTTCGGGGCAGATCAGCAGGCAGCCGCCGCAGCCGTGGCAGAGTTCCGGAAAAACCAGCACCTGCCTGCCCACCACCGCCAGGGCGTTGAACCGGCAGATGGCCGCACATTTTTTGCACAGGGTGCAGCGGCTTTCGTCCACCAGGGGCACCGGAATGGCGACCGTCTCCTCCCGCGCAATGACCGGGTGCAGAAACAGGTGGGCATTAGGCTCCTCGACATCGCAGTCGAGCAGTTCGGCCCGGCCGTTCAGAGCGGCGGCCAGATTGGTGGTCACCGTGGTCTTGCCGGTGCCGCCCTTGCCGCTGGCGATGCTGATGATCATGATGCCGCCGGTGCCGGCGCGGCCAGCAGGCCCCTGATCCTGGCCAGGACCGACAGCAGGGCCTCGGCGTCGGTGCCGTCCGGTGCGGGCGGCAGTTGCATCAAAACGCCCAGCCCCTCGGTGACCTCGTGGAAGTCCTCGGCCGGCAGCGAGCCGACAAGGGCGGTGTTGGCCAGGGGGGCGATTGCGACCAGGCGCTTGATGAAATCGAGGCCACTCATGTCTTCGAGTTGCTCGCCGGCGATGACCAGGTCCGGGTTCGTGCCTTTGATCAGCACCAGCGCCGCGCTGCCGCTGGCGGCCTGGTGCAGGGCCACGCCCGGTTCGCACCGCAGGCGGGTGATCAGGGCGTGGATGCTGTCGGCATCAACCGTGGCAATGACGATGGTCATGTTTTTCCCCTCGGTGGCTGTGGTGTCCGTCGGCATGGCCCGGTTCATCCCCGGCCGCCCCGGCCCATGCCATTGCCGCGGCAGTTGCCCCGTCTTCCGGTCGTGCCGCGTCCCTGCTGCTCCAGCCGGCCCCGGCGCGGGCCGGCGAACTGTTCCGCCTGCTCCGTTTCGACCGTAGTATTGCCGGCGTGCCACCGGCACCAGCCTGCTCTTCTGCCCATCGGGCCGGTCCCCAGCGGACCCTTTCCGTCTTTGTTCGGCATGTCTATTCCTCCTGCCGTGTGCTTGGAACTTGCACCGCGTCCTGCTTGGTCGCGGCCTTTCCCTGACGGCACTGCAAGCGCGCACCGCCGGTCGCCGGTTCCGGTTGTCTCTCTGTGGCGGTTGGTGCCGCTGTCGTCCATTCCGCTTTCCTGGCCCCGATTTCCCGGCCCTGGCGGATCTTGCCCCGACAGCAGATGCCCCGGCCGCAGCCCGGCATCCTGCACGCCGGGCCGGCCAGGCGATTGCGGAGAAAGGTCTTGAGGACCCGGTGGACGTTGCCGGCGACAAAGGGAATCAATTCGATGCCCGCCGATTCGAGCAGGGCCGCCGGCTGTTCCGAGACCGCGCCGCAGATGACCACCCCCACTCGCCGCTCCTGTAAGGTGCGCAGCAACTCCAGCGGCCGTTCGGGATCGAAGGCCAGCCGGGTCGTTCCGACAATGGTTGGGCCGGCGGTCTCGGCGAGCAGCAGGGTCCGGGCGGAATCGAACACCGGCGAAACCCGCTGTCCCCAGACGGTCACGGCCACGGTGCACGGAGTGGTTTGGCTGTCCATGCCCTTGCTATGGCAAACGCTGTGCCACGGATGATGCCGGGCAGCCCGAAGACGGGAATTCCGGGAGATATGCGGCGTGCCGGCGATGGTCGCCGGGCGGTGGAATGGACTGATGGAAGGGGAGGGTTGCGGAAGCGCGACCTTGTGCGACGGTAGGGGATGCGTTCGTGCGACTCTATGGCCGCGATGGGGGCGGGGTGCGGCCGTCCGTCTCCGGCAGATCCAACTGGAGTTTTTTCAGTTTGCGAAACAAGGTGCTCTTGTGCATGCCCAGTTCCCGAGCCGCGGCCAGGCGGTTGTAATTGTTGCGGATGAGGGCGTCGCGGATGGCATTGGCCTCGGCATTCTGCTGCCGGTCGCGCAACGAGGCGGGCGATTGGGATTCCGCCGACGGCGGAGTCGGAGCGAGGGACGGCGGCAGGTGATGGAGGCCGATCCGCCCCTGGGAACAGAGGATGAAGGCGTGTTCGATGATGTTTTCCAATTCCCTGATATTGCCGGGATACTCGTGCGCCATCAACTGCTGGAGCGCGGCCGGCTCCAGGCCGCTCACCGCCTTGCCCCGCAGCCGGTTCATCTTGTCGATGAAGTGATCCACCAGAAGCGGGATGTCTTCCTTGCGCTGGCGCAGCGGCGGCAGGGACACCCGGACGATGTTGATCCGGTAGAACAGGTCGCGGCGGAACCCGCCCTGGTCGACCATGGCGGCGAGGTCGCGGTTGGTGGCGGCGAGGATGCGGACGTTCACCCGTTTGCGCGCCACTCCGCCCAGGGGCTGGAATTCCCGCTCCTCCAGGACGCGCAGCAGCTTGACCTGGAAGGCCGGCGTGGTTTCGCCGATCTCGTCGAGCAGGATGGTGCCGCCGTCGGCCAGGGAAAAATAGCCCGGTTTGTCACGGGTCGCGCCGGTAAAGGCCCCGGATTTGTAGCCGAACAGTTCGGATTCGAGCAGGGTGTCGGGCAGGGCGCCGCAGTTGATGGCCACGAAGGGCTTGTTCCGCCGCGCGGACAGGTCGTGCAGGCACTTGGCCATCAGTTCCTTGCCGGTGCCGGTTTCGCCCTCGATCAGCACGCTGGAATCGCTTTCGGCGATCTGGGGCAGCACGGCAAAAATGCGCTGCATCAGGCTGCTGCGGCTCACCATGTCGCCCTGGCGGAAAGTGCCGCTCAACTCGCGGCGCAGTTCCTCCACCAGGGTGTTGTCGCGGAACGTTTCGACGCCGCCCAGGATGTCGCCGGCCTCGTTGCGCAGGGGCGCAGTGGAGACGCTGATCGGTATGCGCCTGCGGTCGCTGTTGATGATGTAGGTGGAACTGCTGACAAAGGAGCGCCCTTCCTTCATGGTGCGGCGCAGGGCGCAGTCGCCCTCGCACATATTGGAGCGGAACACCTCCCAGCAGTAGCGGCCGAGGGCCTCCTGGCGCGAGATGCCGGTGATCTCCTCGGCTGCCCGGTTGAAGGAGGTGATCCGCCATTCGTGATTGACGGTGAACACCCCGTCCGAGATGCTCTCCAGGATGATGTCGGTCACCCCGTCCGGAGGCGGGGCCTTTTTTCTGGCCATGCTGCTGTGCTTCCTCGATGGTGCCGCGCCGGCGCGGCGTGATGGCGATGCGGGAGAAATGTGGTGGTCGCCCGCCTGCTATGGAAACACCATCTGGCGCATCGATTGCAATCGAAATCCCACCGGCCCGTTTTTTTTCAGCGTCTACACGCTTCATTATGCATCAGGAGGACAGAATGCAACCAACCAGAATAATCGTCATCGGCGGTTCCGCCGCCGGCGCCAAGGCCGCGGCCAAGGCACGCCGGCTCGACGAATTCGCCGACATCACCGTCATCCAGAAGGCCCCGGACCTCTCCATGGCCTCCTGCGGCTATCCCTACTATGTCGGCGGCACCTTCAACGACCGCAGCCAACTGCTCTGCACCCCGGCCGGCGTGGTCCGCGATCCCGTCTTTTTCCAGAAGGCCAAGAAGATCGCCGCCCTGGTCGAAACCGAGGTCACGGCGATCGACCGCGCGGCCAAGCAGGTACGCTGCCGCCACGTCAAAACCGGCGAGGAACGCGCCCTCGGCTATGACCGGCTGATCATCGCCACCGGCGCCCGGGCCAACATGCCGCCCATTCCGGGCATCGGGCTGGCCGGGGTCACCACATTGCTGTCCATGGCCGACACCGATTATCTGCGCGGCGTCCGCGACGCGGGGCAGGTGCAGCAGGCGGTGGTCATCGGCGGCGGCCTGATCGGGGTCGAGGCCTGCGAGGCCCTGCAATCCTCGGGAATCCAGGTCACCGTGGTGGAGGCCGTGGATCAGGTGCTCACCTTTCTCGACTGGGAGTTGGCCAAGCTGGTGGAAAACCACATGCGGGCCAAGGGCGCCCGGGTGCTGACCGGTATCGGGGTCAAGGAGTTCGTCGGCAAGAACGGTGCGCTCACCGGGGTCAGGCTCGCCGACGGCACGGTGCTCGACTGCGGCCTGGCGGTGATGGCCATCGGCGTGCGGCCCAACAGCGACCTGGCCAGGGAGGCCGGCCTGGCCATCGGTGCCTTCGGCGGCATCACGGTCAATCAATTCATGCAGACCTCGGATGCGGACATCTACGCCGCCGGCGACTGCGTCGAGATCCCGAACCGGATCACCGGCGCCCCGGTGTTCGCGCCCATGGGGGATTTGGCCAACCTGGAAGGGCGGGTGGCCGGCGAGAACGCCGTCTGCGGCAACACGGTGACCTTTCCCGGCACGGTGCACACCGGCATCTGCAAGGTGTTCGACTATGCCGCCGGCTCCACCGGCCTTTCGGAAAAGACGGCCCAACGGCTGGGGATCGAGGGCTTCACCACTGCGGTCAACGCCAGCCCGGACAAGCCGGGATTCATGGGCGCCAGGATCCTGGTGTCCAAGCTGCTGGTCGACCGGGACCAGCGGATTCTCGGCTACCAGTGCGTGGGTCTGGGCGACGTCAGCCGCCAGATCGCCACCGCGGCCATGGCCATCCAGGGCAGGCTCACGGTCGAGGACGTGGTCAACGCCGATCTGCCCTATGCGCCGCCGTTCTCGCCGGCCATCGATCATTTCATCACCGCCGCCCACATCGTGCAGAACAAGCTCAAGGGCCGCATGACCGGCATCGGCGTGCGCGAGGTCTGGAACAAGATCCAGGCCGGCGAACGTCCCTTCTTCCTCGACGGCCGCAATCCCAGCGAATACGAGGAGATGCATCTAGGAATCGGCGAGACCCTGATCCCGATGGGCGCCCTGCGGTCGCGCCTGGCCGAGCTGCCCGCCGACAAGAACGCCGAGATCATCTGCTTCTGCAAGGTCTCCCTGCGCGGCTACGAGGCGGAGTGCATCCTCCGCGCCCATGGCTACACCAACGTCAAGGTCATGGAGGGCGGCATCATGGCCTGGCCCTACGCGAAGAAGAAGGGGTGAACGAAAACCTGCGCCTGCCTTGGGCGGCGCAGATCGTGAGAGCGGGAAAACACCGCGGCGGCAACGCCGCGGTGTTGCTCATGGCGGCGTGAGGGAAAACTCCTCGAACACCGCCTGGATGGGAATGGCGAAGCCGATTCCCTGGGTTTCGCGGTAAATCATGTAGTTGACCCCGTGGACCCGGCCGCGCTCGTCGATCAGGGGGCCGCCCGAATTGCCGGGGTTGATGGGCGCATCGGTCTGCAGCACGATCTCCCCGGTCTCCGTGTTCCGGCGGTAGCCGGAGAAGATACCGGCAGTGACGGTGTGGCGCAGGCCCGAAGGGTTGCCGACGGTGTACACCTTGTCGCCTTCCCTGAGCAGCGCGTTTGTATCGGCCGCCTTGAGCGACCGCGTCGTGCCGCCGTAGACGGTGAGGAGGGCGAGGTCCCGCTTGGGACTGACCTGGATCGACTGGGGATGGTGCTCGCTGCCGTCGGCGAGGAAGATTTTGATATCCGTTGCCCGCCGGGGCTCCTCCATCTCGCGGAGGCGCCGTTCCGCCTCTTCCTGCCTGGGGAGCACCTTGGCCAGCGCCCTTTCCTTTTCCTGAAGGGTGAGGAGCAGTTGGCGGCGGGCCGGGCCGTCGGCCATTTTCTTGAGCCAGTCGCGGATCTGGGCGATCTGTTCCTGCTCCAGGGCGATCATCTGCCGGCTGGTCTGCACCTTGTGGCGCAGTTCGTTGAGGGGACCGGTGTCCTGCTCGACCACATGTTTGTTGGTGACGATGAGGTTGTCGTTGACAAAGAACCCGGAGCCCAGGGTGCCCCACGGGGTTTCGATGGCGACGGTGCCCATCTTGGCCTGCTCGATGGAGCCGGCGGCCGGGATCTCGGTGCGCGGTTGGCCGATCGGCCGCGGTCCGGGGGAGGGCGCCGGCTGCGGCAGTGGTTCGGCCACCTGTGTTGCCGCCGGCGGCGAGGGCTGCTGCATCGGCGCGGACTGCTGCGGTCCACTGCCGACGGCGAACCAGTAGGTGACGGCGGCCGTCACCGCGACCAGTGTCAGGGTCGAGCCGATTTTCAGCAAAGAGCCGGACGATTGCGCCTCCGGCTCCGTTGGTTCGATGGGCGGGGTTTGCTCCTGTCGTTCCCGTTCCCGCGCCTGTTCGAATTTGCGGAAGAGCAGGCCGCAGGCCTCGCACTCGACCCGATTGGTCTGTTCGTGGGAACATTTGGGACAGCGGATTGTTTCGTGCGTCATGTCGATGCCTTTGCTGTGCGCGGCTCACCCGCCGGGCAATCGGAAGGGCCTGAACCCTATTTCTTGACCACCTCCACCCGGCGATTCAGGGCCCGGCCTTCCTCCTTGCGGTTGTCGGCGACCGGCGCGTCCTGGCCGCGGCCCACGGCGGTCATCCGGTCGGCGGCAATGCCCTTGGCCACCACCGCGGCCATAACCGCCTTGGCTCGCTCCTCGCTCAGTTTCATGTTGCTTTCGGGGGTGCCGACATTGTCGGTATGCCCCTCGATGCTCACCTTGAGCGTCGGCACGCTGTGCATCAGGGTGGCGATCTGGCTGATGCTGCCCTCGCTGTCCGGCTTGATGATCGCCTTGCCGGTGTCGAAGTTGATGTGATAAGTGAGGAACCCGTCCTTGTCGAGTTGCTGTGCCAGGTCGTTGACGCTGATCTCCTGTTTCATCTCCTGTTTTTCCACCATGAGCAGCTTGTATTCATCACCGTCGCTGGCACCGAGGTAGATCCAGAACTCGCTGCCGCCCTTGTTCAGGGTCATGGTCGTGTAGCGGTCGAACGTTCCGCCTATGTATTTCACGGCCGTGTCCGGCAGGTGCGGGTAGAGGTCGGGGCCGTAGTCACCCAGCACCGTGCCGTTATCTTTTTTCACCGCATTCTGGAAATTGCGCACGATCTGCAGGGCGCTGGTCGGGGTGGCGCCTTCCTTCAGTCTGTAGCTGATGGCGTGAATTTTGCCCTCGACAGTGGTGTATTCCTCGGGAGTGTTCCATTCCTTGAGTTCGGGCCGGGGAAAGCCGACCGCGTCGAACTGGGTGGTGGCGCATTCGTGGATTTCGTAATTGGGCATGCGGCTGAACAGGGGGTGATCCTTGCAGTTTTCAGCATCCTCCGCCCAGGCGGTGGCGCCGGCGGACAGAATTGCGGCCAGGGTGACGGCGGCGACGAATGGTTTCATGCGTTTCTCCTTTGTCTGTTCACGGGAAAATGAAAAAAACGAATACAATGAAATCATGACAGAAAAAGTATAGGGGATACGAAAGGTCTTGTCCAAGAAATGACGGCGGTTTTCGCAAAAACGGCGTATGTCTTTCTGCGCTTGGTTTTAGCCGAGAGAAGAGCGGCGGGCCGCCAACATGGCTGGAAAAATATGATGCGGGTGTTGGGCGGCGGTCAATCCCGATAACGGCGGACGAGATCGGTGTAGGCGTCGATCCGCCGGTCGCGGAGATAGGGCCAGATGCGGCGGACCTGCTCGCTCCGCCTCCGGTCGAGATCGACCACCAGTACCTGCTCGCGGTCGACTGCGGCCATGGCCAAAAGTTCCCCCTGGCAGCCGGCGGCGAAACTGGTGCCCCAGAACTGCGCTCCGGCACCGACGCCGGAGGGATCGGCCTCGAAGCCCACCCGGTTGACGCTGATTACCGGGATGCCGTTGGCGATGGCGTGGCCGCGCTGGATGGTCATCCAGGCCTCGCGCTGGCGGGCCTGCTCCTCGGCCACGTCGTTGGGATCGTGGCCGATGGCCGTGGGATAAATGAGGACCTCGGCCCCGGCCATGGCCATTAGCCGGGCCGCCTCGGGGTACCACTGATCCCAGCAGACGAGCACGCCCAGCCGGCCGACGGAGGTGTCGATGGGGGTGAAGCCGAGGTCGCCGGGGGTGAAATAGAATTTCTCGTAATAGCCGGGGTCGTCGGGGATGTGCATCTTGCGGTAGCGGCCGGCAATGGAGCCGTCCGCCTCCAGGACCACGGCGGTGTTGTGGTAGAGGCCGGCGGCCCGCCGCTCGAACAGCGAGGTGAGGATCACCAGGCCCAGCTCCCTGGCCAGGGAGCCGAACGCCTCGGTGCCCGGGCCGGGGATCGGTTCGGCCAGGTCGAAGCAGGCGGTGTCCTCGGTCTGGCAGAAATAGGGGCCGCAATGGAGTTCCTGCAAAACCGCCAGCCGGGCGCCTTGGGCCGCGGCCTCGCGGATGCCCCGCATGCTCGCGGCGATGTTGTCCTGGCGGTTGTCGGTGCAGCGCTGCTGCACCAGGCCGACGCGGAGCGTGTTCATGGCAGTCCTCCTCGGGGAATCTGCATGGTGACGCAATGGAGCGAGCCATGCTGGGCAATGAGGGGCCGGCAGTCAATGCCGGCGATCTCCCGGTCGGGAAAAATCCGGGCGATGACGGCCAGGGCCGCTTCGTCCTGGGGCACGCCGTAGGTCGGCACCAGCACCGCGCCGTTGATGAGCAGAAAATTGGCGTAGGTGGCCGGCAGGCGATGGCCGTCGGCACCGTAACAGGCCTCGGGCCAGGGCAGTGGCACAAGATTGTAGGGCCGCCCTTCGCGGGTGGTAAAGGCGCGCAGTTCGTCCTCCATGGCGGCCAGGGCGGCATGGTGCTCGTCGGCGGGATCGTCGCAGCGGACATAGGCGATGGTGGTCTCGGAGCAGAACCGGGCCAGGGTGTCGATGTGGGCGTCGGTATCGTCGCCGGCCAGGAAGCCGTTTTCCAGCCAGAGCAGGCGGGAGGCGCCGAGCAGGGCGGCGAGGGCCGCCTCGATGCCCCGGCGGTCCAGATGGGGATTGCGGTTGGGGCTGAGCAGGCAGGAGGCGGTGGTCAGCAGGGTGCCGACGCCGTCGCTCTCGATGCTGCCGCCCTCCAGGATCAGGCCGGGGATGTGCCGGGCGCATTCGCCGAAGACGCCGAGCCGGGCCAGGTGGCCGGTGACCTGGTTGTCGAGGTCGGCGGCGAATTTCAGGCCCCAGGCGTTGAAGCCGAAGTCGAGCAGCACCGGCCCTTGCTGCGCCAGCACCGTGATCGGGCCGAAGTCGCGCGCCCAGGTGTCGTTGGTGGCCACCGGGAAGAGGGCCACCCGGGCCATGTCGATTCCGGCCGCCTGCAACAGTTCCCGAACCGGCCCGATCTCCGGGGCGGCGATCACCAGCCGCTCGAAGCGGCCGACGGCGGCGGCGATGCGGACGAAGACCGGGACGACCGCAGCCAGATCGTCGCGCCAGTCGCTGGCCGCGTGCGGCCAGGCGAGCAGCACGCCGTCCTGCGGTTCCCATTCGGCGGGCAAACGTCTGTTCATGGTGGCGTTTTTGAAAAAATTGGCTCAGAGGACGGCGCATCCTAGCCCATCGCCGGCCGGTTGTAAACAGGTGCGTCAGGCCCTCTGGAGCGGGGAAATGCCGGCCGGCGCATTTAACGGTTGACGCGCCGCTGTCTGATAGTTAGTCTCATTAAGATAATTTTCTATATAATTAATAGCCGGTTATCGAAAAAATATCTGTTTGCTGCTCTCACAACGTGGCATAAATTTCTCCTCGCTCAACGGATGAGATATGAAAGCGCACCTCCTCGAACTGCTTGTCTGTCCCCGCTGTCTTCCCGCGGAACTGCCTCTGACCGCCGACATCCTTGCCGAACAGGACGGCGACATCGCCACCGGCTTGCTGGCTTGCCCGCAATGCGGCACCCGCTATCCCATCGTCGAGGGTGTGGCCCTGCTTGACCCGCAGACGACCGACACCCAGCGGGCGACCAACAAGTACGAGACCGACGAGGTGGTTTCCTCCTATTTGTGGAGCCATTTCAGCGACCTGCTTGACGACGACCAGGCTTCGCAGGCCTATGCCACCTGGGCCGGGCTGATGCAGCCGCAAGGCGGCGTGGCGCTGGATGCCGGCGGCGCGGTGGGGCGGTTCACCTTCGAGATGAGCGCGCGCTGCGATTTCGCCATCGGCATCGATACCTCGCAGGCGTTCATCCGGGCGGCGCGGCGGCTGATGCGGGAACGGACGCTGGCGGTGTTGCTCAAGGACGAGGGGCTGCTGCGCCGGGAGGTGACCATCCGCCTGCCCGACGAATGGCGCAGCGACCGGGTGGAATTCATCGTCGCCAATGCCCTGGCCCTGCCGTTGCGGCAGAAGTCGGTGGCGCTGTTCTCCTCGCTCAACCTGGTCGACAAGGTGCCCTCGCCGCTTGCGCATCTGCGCGAAATGAACCGGGTCACCCGCAACGGGCACGCCCAGTTTCTGCTTTCCGACCCCTTTTCCTGGTCGACCGAGGCCGCCCCTATAGAGGAGTGGCTGGGCGGCACGGCGGAAGGGCGCTTTGCCGGCAAGGGGTTGGCCAACGTGGCGGCGATGCTGGCCGATGCTAGCGGCGAGTTGGCGCCGGCCTGGCGGGTGGGCGCGCCCGGCAGCGTCTGGTGGACCATCCGCACCCACAGCAACCACTACGAGCTGATCCGCAGCTGCTATGTTCATGCCCAACGATAGGAGGAAACGATGATTATCGACACGGTCTGCCGTTTCTGTTCTTCCTGCTGTCCCATCGAAGCCGAAGTGGAGGCGGGCCGCCTGCTCGGCGCCCGGCGCAAGTCCTTTCTCGATCCGGACAGGCGGCTGGCCTGCGCCAAGCTGGCGGTCGCCCCGGAGATCGTCTATTCGCCGGAGCGTCTGACCAGGCCGCTGGTGAAGAAGGAGGACGGCTCCGGTTTCCGCGAGACCGGCTGGGATGAGGCGCTCGACCGGGTGGCGGCGGCGTTCCGGCACCACCGCCAGACATCGGGGCCGCAGTCCGTGGCCTGGCTGCGGGGCATGGCCGCCGATTGGGGGGCGCCCTGGGACTATCCCAACCGGCTGATGCATGCCTTCGGCAGCCCCAACACCATCGGCAACGGCTCCATCTGCTTCGTGGCCCGCGATTTCGCCCACACCTACACCTATGGCTCCATGGCCTTTCCCGAGGCCAAGAGCGCCAAGTGCATCATCGTCTGGGGCAAGAATGACGGCAACACCGCCCTGGGCGCTGCCGAAGGCATCCACTGGGCCAAGGAGCACGGTGCCACCCTGATCGTCATCGATCCGGTCCGGACGGCGCTGGCCCGCAAGGCCGACATCTGGCTGCAGATCAAGCCGGGCCATGACGGCCTGCTGGCCATGGCCATGATTAACGAGATCATCCGGCAGGAGTTGTACGATGCCGAATTCGTCGCCGGGTACACCGTCGGCTTCGACCGGCTCAGGGAAGTGGCCGCCCGCTATCCGGCCGAGGAGGTGGCCGAGACGCTGTGGCTGACTGCGGAGCAGATCAGGGAGGTGGCTCGTCTCTATGCCATGACCAAACCGGCGGCGATCATCGACGGCAACGGCCTGGACATGCACCGCGAGGTGTTCGACACCACCCGCGCCGTGGCCATGCTCCGCGCCCTCACCGGCAACCTCGACAAGCCGGGCGGTGACGTGCTGCCGCAGCCGATCCCGGCCCGCAACATCCAGCTTAAGGAGCGGCTGGTCGGGGACGCAGTGCCCATCACCTGCGATTATCCCCTGTTCAACACCTTCAGCGAAACCTGGGGCAACCAGGTGCAGGGGTGCGTGGTCGACGCCATCCTCGAGGAAAAACCCTATCCGCTCAAGATGGTGGTGGTCCAGTCCGGCAACCCGCTGGTGACCATGGCCGATTCCACCCGGACCCGGGCGGCGTTCGCCAAGCTGGAGACGCTGGTGGTGATCGACATGTTCCTGACCGAAACCGGCAGATTGGCCGATGTCGTCCTGCCGGCCTCCAGTTGCTTCGAGAAAACCCAGCTCAACCGGTCCTCCATCCGCAACAACCCGATTATTTTGCAGAATGCGGTCATCGATCCGGTGGGCGATTCCTGGCCGGACTGGAAAATCGTGTTCGAACTGGGTCGGCGGCTGGGGTACGGCGGGGATTTCCCCTGGCAGACCGCCGAAGAGGCGATCGACTATCAACTGGAGCCCGCCGGGGTTACGGTCACGGATCTGCGCGCCAACGGCAAGACCGGCCTGCGGATCGAGGCGCCCCGCTACGAAAAATACCGCGACCAGCCGTTCAAGACCCCTTCGGGCAAGGTGGAATTTTTCTCCCGCAGGCTGGCCGAGGCGGGGTTTGCCGGGGTTCCCTTCGAGCACGGCCTGGGGGACGACCCGATCAGCTTTGCCGAGCAAAGCGGCGAGTATCCGGTGCTGGGCATCAGCGGCAGCCGCGACATCCGCTTCACCAACTCCCAGTTCCGCACCATTCCGGCCCTGCTGCACGGCGGCCCCGGCTGCGTGGTCGATATCCACCCCGACGACGCCGGCCGGCAGGGCTTTGCCGAGGGCGACCGGATCCGCATCGCCACCCCGAAGGGGGCCATCGAGATGACGGCGCGGCTGTCGACCGCGGTGCGGCCGGGCACGGTCCGCCTGGCCTGGGGCTGGGGCGATTTCGATCCGCGCGCCAACCTCAACACCCTGACCGAGGACGACAAACGCGGCCCGGTCTCCGGCACCTCCACCAGCAGGAGTTTCATGTGCCGGCTGGCCAAGGTCTGACGGATCTGTTTTTTTCGGGAAACAAAAGCAATAAAAACGGCGCCCCTTGGGGCGCCGTTTTTATTTGGCTCATCGCCTTGTCAGCGGGAGCCGGTGAGCCGGCCCGAACTGCGGCTTTCGCTAGATCTTGAACGTGTTGACAATCCCCTGCAACTCGTTGGCCAGATCCTGCAGGCGGCCCGCACTGGTGGCAATCTGCTGGCTGCTCTGGGAAATCTCGTTGGAGGCCATGTTCACCCCGGCGATGTCCTGGGTGATGGTGCCCGCCACCGCCGAACTCTGGCTGACGTTTTCGTTCACCTCGCCCAGTCCCTGGGAAGCCTGGGCAATGTTGTTGGCGATCTCTTCGGTGGCCGAGGACTGTTCCCCGACCGCCGTGGAGATCGTGGCGACGATCTCGTTGACATTGTTGATGATCTTGGTGATCTGGTTGATCTCCTCGACCGTTGATTTGGTCGTTCCCTGCACGCCGGCGATCTGGTTCTTGATGTCCATGGTGGCGGCGGCCGTCTGCTTGGCCAGTTCCTTGATCTCATTGGCAACCACCGCAAACCCCTTGCCCGCCTCGCCGGCCCTTGCCGCCTCGATGGTGGCGTTGAGGGCCAGCAGATTGGTCTGCTCCGAAATCTCGGTGATCGCCTCGGTGACCTTGCCGATGGCCTCGGCCGCCTGCCCCAGTTCCGCCATCTTGCTGGATGTGTTGGACGCCTGATGAACCGCCTGTTCGGAGATGGAGTGGGCCTGCTCCGCGTTCTGGGCAATCTGGCTGATGGTCGCGGTCATTTCCTCGGCCGCGCTGGCCACCATGGTGGTGTTGGTGGTGGATTGTTCCATGGCGGCGGCAACGCCGTTGAGATTGGCGCTCATCTCCTCGGTGGCGGTGGCGACGTTGCCGGCCCGGCCGGAGGTTTCCTCGGCGTTCTTCGACAGGGCCACGGCGATGCCCGACAGCTCCTTGATCGCCAGGTTCACTTCCCTGGTGTTGTCGCTGATCCTGCCGATGATCGATTGCAGCTTGTCGATGAAGGTGTTGAACCACTTGGCCAGTTCGCCGACCTCATCCTTCGAGGTCACGGCGAGCCGCATGGTGAGATCGCCTTCGCCCTGGGCGATATCCTGCAGGCCGGCCACCGCCTTGTTGATCGGCCGGACGATGGAATTCGCGGCGAAGAAGATGAGAAGCGCCGCCGTGGCGACCGAAACGAGGGTGATCAGGGCGATGGTGTTGCGGAGGGAAACGACGCTGGCCAGGAATTCGCTGGCATCCTGGGTGGCGGTGACGCTCCATCCCTTGAGCCCGACCGGCGCGTATCCGCCGACCTTGTCTATTCCCTTGTACACGTAGGCCTCCGAGCCGGTCTTGCCCGTCATCATCGCCTTGGTGATGGTATCCATGTCCTTGAGCGTCTTGAGGTCCAGTTGCAGGACATTTTTCGCGTCGGGGTGGGCGATGATGATGCCGTCCCTGTTGGCCATGAAACAGTAGCCGGTAAGGCCGATCTTCTTGGCCGTGACCAGATCGGTCAGCACGGATCCCTTGAGAAAGGTACCGAATGCGCCGAGGAAGGTGCCGTTGTCGGCAAGAATGGGGCCGCACAGAAAGATGACCGGCTCGTTGGTGGCTTTGGAGCGCACTATTTCGCCGCTCAGGGTCTTCTTGCTGCTTTTGACCTCCTTGAACAGGGGATGACTGCCGATGTCGATACCTTCGATTTCCTCCGCCGACACGGTTTCGGAGGCATAGATCCTGCCGTTGGCGTCGGTGAGGAGAATGGCATTGTACGTGCCTCTGAGCTGTTCAAACCGCTTGCGTAAATCGTTGCGGATCACGTCCAGGGCGCCGGTCGCGGTCGCTTCTTCGATGCCCTTGGCGTGCACCGCTTCGGCCGCGTTCTTCACCAGGGTCCGGCCGGCAAAGGCGGCGGCAAATTTAATTTCGCCCTCCAGGGTCGCCGCGACCTGCATGGCCAGGCCTTCGGCGATGGACTGGGCATTGGCTTTGCTGTACGTGGTCACGGCTGTGGCGGAATTGTCCTGGGCCACATAACCGCTCACCGCAAGGGGAAGAAGCACAATGAGAATGCCGCCGACAATGAGTTTGAAACGAATGGATGACACGTTCATACAGATCCTCTCCCGAAGAATGACAGTTTCCCGGACAGTGGTACTCCGGACACGGTTTTCCCCGACCGGACGACGTCATCCCCCATGGCATCGGCCGGTCAGACATCCCAATGGTTCTGGGTAGGATTGTATGGGATTTCCAAGGGAAGTCAAAGGATAGGTAAAAGTGCCCGGAAAATAATCCGGCCGCTCCGCGGGCCGGATCAGCCCGGCCAATCCGGCGGGATAGAGCGGAGAATGGCGAGCGCGACGGCCTCCTGATCGAGGCCGTCGCAGGGGATGGTCAGCTCGGCGTATTGCCTGTACAACGCCTGCCGTTCGTCGAACAAGTCCCGGAAGGTTTGATCCTTGGCCTTGGCGATGCCGCGGGTGGCGAAATTGCGGATGCGGCGCTCGATCTCGGCGAACGGGACCACGAGGAACACGACGAGGGAGATGCGGCGCAGGTGGGTCATGGCCCGGTGGCTGTAGGCGGCGCTGCCGCCGGTGGCGATGACATGGCGGCTGACGTCGAGCTTGCAGATTTCCGCCTCCTCGATGGCCCGCAAGGAGAGATGGTCGGATTCGTCGATGATCTGCTGCAGCGATTTCTGCTGGTTGACCTGGATGAGCACGTCGGTGTCGACAAAGTCGAGCGACAGGTTCTTGGCCAGGATGATGCCGACGGTGCTCTTGCCCGCGCCGGGCATGCCGATCAGGGTCAGGTTGGTTTTCATGGGGCCATGCCGGGGTGGGAAAAAGGGGAGGACAGCCGGAAACGAGATGTTTTCGCAAGCGTAGCCCAGCGGCAGCGGAAGCGCAAGGCGCGAATGCCGGCCGGCGTATCGCGAGAGAAATAAAAAAAACACCGTGCCCGCCCCGGAACCGCCGCAAGGAGGCCGGTGGTCCGGAACGGGACGGAGAGCGGTGCGGGCAGCCGCTACCAGGCGGTTTCTTCCTTGATGTCGCCACGGGTGGAGATCACCACCTGGCGGACCGGCACCTCCGGCTTGACCGCATCCCAGGCCTGCCTGACGATGCGGAGCATGGCGTGGCAGCAGGGCACCTCCATGATGAGGATGGTCAGGGAGCGCAATTGCCGGGTACGAAAGATCTCGGTGAACCGGTCGACATAGAGCTGCTGGTCGTCGAACTTGGGGCAACCCATCATCACCACCCGGCCGGCGAGGAAATCCTGCTGGAGTCCGGCATAGGCCACGGCGGTGCAATCGGCGGCCACCAGCAGATCGCAGTTGTCGAGAAAAGGCGCGGTCGGCGGGATCAGCCGGATCTGAATCGGCCAGTGGGACAGGGCGGAACCCGACTGGGCGGCTGGCATGTTGGCGAGCTGGCAGGGTGTTACCGCTTCAAAAGTCTGCAAGCGGGCCGAGGGGCAACCGGAGCCGTGGGGGCGCGCCAGCGCAGGTCTTTCCTTTGTTGTGTCGGCAAGGAACTGATGCACCGCCTCCTCGTCGAACTCGTCGGCCTCGCGCTCGACGATGGTGAGCGCGCCGGTCGGGCAGGAGCCGAGGCAGGCGCCCAGGCCGTCGCAGAGCTTGTCAGCCACCAGCCGGGCCTTGCCATCGACGATCCGCAGCGAGCCTTCGGCGCAGTCGGGCACGCACAGGCCGCAGCCGTTGCACAGTTCTTCGTCTATCTTGATAATTTTTCGTCGTACTCTCATGATGTCTTCTTTACAGAAAATGAATGCCGGTCAGCCGAGCACCGCCTTTTTCAAGGCCTCGATGCCGAAGCGTTCCATGAACCGGGCGGACCGGGTCTTGAATTTGGCCTCCCGGAGATAATAGTTCAGGGTCCTGGTCACCAGGGACACGGCCTCGTCGTCGCTCAGGCCTTCGGCCACCAGATCGCCGATGCGCGGCCGGCCGGCGCCGTTGCCGCCGAAGGAGAACCGCCAGCCCTTCTTCTCTGCGGCGAGCCCCACATCGCGGACCCAGGATTCGCAGCAGCAGAAGCGGCACCCGGAAATGCCCACCTTGACCTTGTAGGGCAGGGGACCGTCGAGTTCGATGGCCTTGATCCGTTCGCCCAGCGCCAGAGCGTCGCCCTGGCCGAACTGGCACCAGGTGCGGCCCGGACAGGCCTGGACGTAGTGGACCTGGTTGCGGGCGTGCGGCGGCGCATCCGGGATATGCAACTCCTCTTTCAGGGCGGCCAGCGCCTCTGGCTCCATGCCGAGGAAGGCCACCCGCTGGGCGCCGGTGATTTTGATTTTCGGGATGTGGTATGTTCTGGCCAGGGCGGCCAGCTGCTCCAGCTCTTCGGGGCTGAGCAAGCCGGCGTTCAAATGGGGCAGCGCGAGATAGGTCTTCTGATGGTCGTTCATGGGCTTATTCCGGGCAGACCCCGACTGGACCGGATGATCCGGCCGGGGCTCTTGGGTTGAAAATACGGGTTAAGGGTCAGCCGAGGATGGCTTTCAGATCGGCTTCCGGGGTGTCCACCGGCTTGATGCCGAAGGTGGTGACCAGAAATTCGAGCACCGCCGGACTGATGAAGGCCGGCAGCGATGGTCCCAGGCGGATGTCCTTGATGCCCAGGTAGAGCAGGGTCAGAAGGATGGCCACCGCCTTCTGCTCGTACCAGGACAGCACCAGGGAGAGCGGCAGGTCGTTGACGCCGCAGTCGAAGGCCTTGGCCAAAGCCACCGCGATCTGGATGGCCGAGTAGGCGTCGTTGCACTGGCCGACGTCGAGCAGGCGCGGAATGCCGCCGATGTCGCCCAGCTGCTTGTCGAAGAAGCGGAATTTGCCGCAGGCCAGCGTCAGCACCATGCAGTCGTTGGGCACCTGTTCGACAAACCGGGTGAAGTAGTCGCGGCCGGGTTTGGCGCCGTCGCAGCCGCCCACCAGGAAGAAGTGGCGGATCGCCTTGGCCTTGATGGCCTCGATCACCTTGTCGGCCACGCCGAGCACGGTGTTGCGGGCAAAGCCCACCAGCACCTGGCCGTTGTCGACGTCGTCGGTGAAACCGGGCATGGCCAACGCCATCTTGACCACCGCCGAGTAGTCCTTGTCGCTGATATGTTTCACGCCGGGCCAGCCCACCAGACCGTTGGTGAACACCCGGTCCTTGTAGTCGTCGCGCGGCTTCTGGATGCAGTTGGTGGTGAACAGGATCGGGCCCGGAAAGTTGGGGAATTCCTTCTGCTGGTTCTGCCAGGCGGTACCGAAGTGGCCGTAGAAATGTGGGTATTTTTTCAGCTCCGGATAGCCGTGGCAGGGCAGCATCTCGCCGTGGGTGTAGATGTCGATGCCCTTGCCCTCGGTCTGCTTGAGCAGCAGTTCCAGATCGTGCAGATCGTGGCCGGTGATGAGGATGCACTTGTTTTTGCGATGGCCGAGCGGCACCGCCGTGGGTATCGGATGGCCGTAGGTGCCGGTGTTGGCAGCGTCAAGCAGTTCCATGGCCCGCAGGTTGGTCTCGCCGGCCTTCATGACCATGGCCACGCCCTGCTCCAGGGTCAGATCGGATGAAAGCAGCATGGTCAGCGCCTCGTAGCAGAAGGCGGGCACGGTCGGGTCCTTCTGTCCGAGGATGGCGGCATGGTCGGCATAGGCGGCGATACCCTTCAGGCCGAAGAGAACGGTTTGTTTGAGCGAGCGGATGTTGCTGTCGGCATCGAGGTTTTCGAGCAGGTTGAGGGCCTTGCCCTGGGCGGCCAGCTCGGCTGCGGAACCGGTCGGGATGAAGGTGGCCGGGGCCTGGTTGAAATCGGTCGCGCCGCCCTTGGCCGCCACCCTGGCCTTCATGGCCTCGCGCAGTTCCACCGCCCGCTCGATCAGGGCCACGAAACGAACCGGGTCGAAATCGACGTTGGTCAGGGTGGAAAAGATGGCCTCCAGGGTAAAGAGATCGGTGGCCTCGTCGACGATGCCCAGCTTCCGCCCTTCCCGGGCGTACAGAGAAAGCCCCTGGAGAGCGTGGATCAGGAGATCCTGGAGATCGGCGACCTCCTCGTTCTTGCCGCATACGCCGGCGATGGTGCATCCGATTCCCTTGGCCGTCTGTTCACATTGATTACAAAACATGGCATGCCTCCTTGTCTGGTTTTTGTGTCGCGTTCGACAACGTTCCTCAGTAGTATGCCTGCACTGTACATGCGATCCTGCATCTCTTCTTTGACCTAGGTCAAAAACTGAACATTTTTTTCGAGCCAATGCAAAAAAAAGATGAACTGCTCGGCACGAGCCTCCTCTTCAGTGGATTGCCTGCGGAACAAGTGCAGAAAATTGCCGGAATCGCCGTCGGCAAACACTACCTCAAGGGGATAACGGTCTTTCGCGAGGGTGAGCCCGGTATCGGATTTTACCTGGTGGCCAGCGGCAGGGTGAAGATCTTCAAGCTGTCGTTCGACGGCAAGGAGCAGATCCTCCACATCTTCGGACCGGGCGAGCCGTTCGGCGAGGTGCCGGTTTTTCACGGCACGCCCTTTCCGGCCAACGCCGAAACCCTGACCGAAACCGAACTGCTCTTTTTTCCCCGGGCCGAGTTCGTCGACCTGGTGGTCGCCACCCCTTCGTTGGCCCTCAACATGCTGGCCGTGCTGTCGATGCGCCTGCGGCGTTTCGCCGCCCAGATCGAAAATCTTTCGCTCAAGGAGGTACCGGGACGGCTCGCTTCCCATCTGTGCTATCTGATGGACGAGCAGCGCCGGCAGGACAGGGTGGTGCTCGACATCCCCAAGGGACAGCTGGCCAGCCTGCTCGGTACCAGTGCTGAAACCCTGTCGCGGATTTTCAGCAGGATGACCGAGGAGGGACTGATACGGGTGGAGGGCAAGACCATCGTCATTCTCGATCCGGAAAGGTTGCGGGAACGGTAAGACAACGCCCAAGCGGCGAGTGCCGGGAAAAGTGCAACAGGTGAAGCAACAGGGAAAAGGGCAGGGGGGCGAACTCAGGGATGTGAAACGTGCGGCAAGGAAAAGGTTGCGAGTCCTGAGGGGTAAAAGAAGAAAGCCCCATCAATCTGTGGATTGATGGGGCTTTAGTGTAAGGGATCGGCGGCGACCTACTCTCCCACATAGTCTCCCATGCAGTACCATCGGCGCTGAAGAGCTTAACTT